>ENA-OQCE01000161-OQCE01000161.1-human-gut-metagenome-genome-assembly--contig:-NODE-161-length-31325-cov-2.223027_pt1 | contig 31325 bp, 50 predicted proteins | sample MGYA00242495_ERZ504572 | MGnify/ENA primary metagenome ERZ504572 (study PRJEB26092, sample SAMD00036228) | human gut metagenome | host: Homo sapiens | study: EMG produced TPA metagenomics assembly of... | reverse complement strand
CCTGCAGAACTGTGTTCGTTCTCGATCCAAGACCAAGCTGGAAGGCAATATCAACAGCATTGATGGTGTAGAGGTGGATATGCTTTTTAGCAAGATCATGCTTCATCTTGTTGGGAAGACGGTCGGCAATTTCCTCGGACGACCATTCACAGTTCAGCAGCAGGCTGGCCCCATCCTTGAGGTCCTTGACCACATCGAAAGTGTTGACATAGGCTTGGTTATGGACACCGACAAAATCGGCTTTCTTGACATAGTACTGGCTGCGGATCGGGGCTTTGCCAAAGCGCAGGTGGGACCGGGTCAAGCCGCCGGATTTTTTCCCGTCATATTCGAAATAAGCCTGGACGTTGAGGTCCGTGTGGTCACCGATGATCTTAATTGTATTCTTGTTGGCGCCAACCGTTCCGTCGGAGCCAATGCCCCAGAACTTGCAGCTCACCGTTCCTTCAGGCACAATATCGATTTCATCCCCATAAGGGAGAGAATGATGGGTCACATCATCAACGATACCGATGGTGTAATGGTTCTTCGGAACTTTCGTTTCCATGTTGCTATACATGGCAGCCACCATGGTAGGCGTCGTATCCTTGCCGGCTAAACCGAAGCGGCAGGCAACAACTTTGAATGTGAGGTCCGTATCATTGAGGGCCGTAACGAATTCTTCGTAAAGCGGTTCACCGACAGCACCGGCTTCCTTGTCGCGGTCGAGGACCGTGAGGACCTTGACGTTTTAGGAAGAGCTTGATGAGATGTTTTACTGAGAAAGGACGGAATAGGTGAACTTCCAAATAGCCTACTTTCTTCCCCTGTTTGCGGAGATAATCAACCGTTTCCTGAGCCGTCCCGGCAATGGAGCCCATCCCGGCAATAACATATTCCGCATCGGGATCGCCATAGTAATTAAAGAGATGATAATCACGGCCCGTCAGTTTATTGATCTGGGCCATGCAGGATTCAACAATATCAGGTAGAGCTTCATAATAAGGGTTGACCGATTCACGCTGCTGGAAATAGGTATCGTCGTTTTCACCCGTCGTAATAAGGTCGGATGATCCGGATTGAGGGACCCGGAGCGGAATTTTTCCAGTTCATTGTAATCAACAAGTTTCTTCAGTTCATCATAATCGAGGCAGTCAACCTTCTGGATTTCATGAGACGTTCGGAACCCATCAAAGAAATGAAGGAAAGGAATATGACCCTTGATAGCAGCAAGGTGAGCAGTAGCCCCAAGATCCATAGCTTCCTGAACCGTGGAAGAAGCAAGCATGGCAAAACCGGTTTGACGGCAGGCCATGACATCGGAGTGCTCGGCAAAGATAGAAATGACATTGGTCGCAACATTACGGCTGGCAACATGGACAACGGCAGGCTGCAGTTCGCCAGCAATACGGAACATGGTCGGAATCATCAGCATAAGCCCCTGGGAAGCCGTATAGCTTGTCGACAGGACACCGGCGTTAACTGCACCATTTACAACGGAAATCGCGCCGCATTCAGACTGCATCTCGACAAGCTTGACAGGCTGACCGAAAATGTTCTTCTTGCCATGGGCAGCCCAAGAGTCGACATGTTCAGCCATCGGGGAAGACGGCGTAATCGGATAGATAGCGGCAACTTCCGTAAATGCGTAGGACGCATAAGCCGCAGCTTCGTTACCATCCATTGTTTTTTTCATCATTATAAGAACCCTCTCTTCTTGACTTAATTGCCTTTCCGCTTGCCTAAGGCGAAAAGAGCCTTTTCTGATTTGTCGCTAGTTTAACGTATTAGTAAATCGTTTTACTTGAACTCATTTTAAAAAGTGAACAGGCCTTTGTCAATATGCAAAAATCAGAAAATTCCCCGAAAATGAGGGTCATATAATGTAATAAAATGACTTTTGAAAATTTTGGATGGGCGCCTATCTTGATTTCCGTGCCATTATTTCAATAAATCAGCTTGTCATTCTCTATCTTCCGATGTAATAATAAGGTTAACGTTTTACCTACGCTTGCATATAGATTGGAGGTCTCCCTATGGATTTGCTTTCCCAAATTCGCTCTGAATGTGCCAACCTTTCTGTCAATAAGGATTATCTTGGCCGTTATCCCTTGGCAGAAACAAAGAGTCTCTTTGTCCCCACGCGTTACGGCAGCCTTTTGGTTCACCTTTATCGTCCTCATACGAAAAAGGATCTCCTACCCACTATTGTGAATTTTCATGGAGGCGCCTTTATCAAAGGGTATCGAGGACAGGATATTGAGTTTTCACACATGATGGCCTATCGGAGCGGTTCTTTATATCTTGATGTCGACTATAAGACCGCGCCGGAACACCCTTTCCCTTATACGTTTGAAGAAGGGCTTGATCTCTTATCCTATGTAGAGAGTCACGCCGAAGACCTTGGCGGTTCCAAGGATAATCTCGTGCTTATGGGCCAAAGTGCTGGCGCAAATCTCATTACGGGCATGACGCTCACCTTTCTTGAAGAAGGTCGCAAGCTCCCTACAGGACTTATTTGCTGCTATCCTCCTTGTGACTTAACCGGTAAATTAGCTGATAAAAAAGGCGGGATCAAGGATCCCCGCATGATTGAAGTGGCAAGTTTTGGAATCGCTTGTTACCTCCCTCATGGTGGCACGGAAAATCCCTTGATCTCCCCTCTTTTTGCATCAAAAGACCAGCTCAAAGGCTTTCCTCCTGTGCTTATCATTACGGCAGAACATGACATTCTTTGTGATGAAGCCTTGACCTTTGCCCGTCATTTAGCAGAAGCAGGCACCGCAGTAACGGCTAAAACAATCTTGGGTGCCCGCCATGGTTTTCTGCCAAGACGGACGGAAGGTCATGAGGAAGGGGAAGCCTTGATCTTGTCCTATCTGAGGTTCCTTCAGAACGGTCAGTATACAAATCCTTTTCCAAGCGTTTGTTGAGGGGCATAAAAAGTCAAGAAGAAGGCCCTTTTATTACCTTGACTTTTTTTAGATCCCTTCAGTATGCTGAAAGCAGCTGTTTACTAAACTGATTCCATCTAGCTCCAGGCAGGATGATTATTGAAAGCAGGGATTTTCGTGTCCACCATCAAAGATGTTGCAAAAAGAGCGGGCGTCTCACCGACGACGGTATCCATTATTTTGAACGGAAAAGCTGAAGACCGGAAGATTTCCCAGGCGACACTTGAAAAAGTTATGAATGCCGTCAGGGACCTTGACTATCAGCCGAACCTCAGTGCTCGGCGGCTACGCTCCAATGAAATAAAAAAGCCGAGTCTTGCTTTTTTTTGGCCCAGTGACCACAGAACTAACATTATGGCCACTTTCATCAACTACATCCAGGAAGAGCTGATTGCTCATCAATATGACTGTGAGCTTGTCATCCAGACCTATCAAAATGACCACTTGGATGAAAAGGCCTCCATTTTTGCAAAGAACAGTTACAATGCCATGATCATTGGTGCGTCCTCGCTCCATGATGTGGAATTCCTTGAAAATACCCCCTCCCAATCCCCGGTCATTCTCATCAACAGAACGTCCGCCCTGCACTCCACCATCAGTGTTGATGACAAGGCCGTCGGCCGTGAGGCAGCCCGTCTTCTTTATGACAAAGGCTATAGAGAGGCCGCACTTCTTGCGGGGAAAACGCCTTACGTCGCAACAGGAGTCCGTACCAAAGCCTTCCTCACTTCCTGCAAGGAACTTGGCATCGAAATAGCCTCGGAAGCCCTCATCTACTGTGATAATTCCATTGAAGGCGGCGTGAAAGGAGCAGCAAAATACCTGCGTCTTGGAAAGCGCCCTCCTGTCATCTACTCCGAAGCGGATGAACTTGCTAGAGGCGCCCTTTATGAACTCCATCGCAGCGGCGTAGCTGTTCCCGAGGATACGGAAATCCTTACAACATCCCTTATGAGTCCTGAAACAACCCTTTACACTATTCCCTCCCTCAGCGTCATCGAGATTTCCCAGCAGGAAGTGAGTAGGGAAATCGTAGCCATGCTCATGAAGCTTCTGTCAGGCGAGGAAGCAGGTCCCCTGCATAAGATCCTGCAGCCCAAAGTCGTCTTACGTGAAAGTTTTTCCCTGTAATCAGCAAAGAGTAGTGAAGCCCAAGTTTCACTACTCTTTTTATCTATTAAGTTGACGGCGTTTTCAGGAGTTTTAAATATACGGAAAATTATTTCTTGACAAGCCATTCAAAGTGGGTTATGATTCAGTTATCTCTAGTATAACGTTAAACCTAACGACAAATCGATGATTTCGGACTGCCTATCCGAATTTCTGATGAATTTGATCAAAGGATGTGTTCCCTATGTTCTTTTCACATAAAGAAGTGCCTTACTACGCAGGCAATCCTCATCCCTTGCAGTTCAATAGCGTCGAATTCAGGGATGGACAGCAATCCTTATTTGCAACCCGTATGACAACAGACGAAATGATTCCCCTCTTGGAGGAAATGGACGAAGTTGGCTTTGCGACCATGGAAATGTGGGGCGGCGCCACCTTTGACGTCTGTATCCGTTACCTTCAAGAAGATCCTTGGGAGCGACTCCGCATCTTTAAGCAGCATGTCAAGAAGACGCCGCTCAAAATGGTGCTCCGTGCCCAAAACCTTGTAGGCTACCAGGCCTACCCCGATGATGTTGTCGAAGAATTTGTGGCCCGTGCCGCCGATAACGGCATCGATATTTTCCTTACCTTTGATGCCCTAGGCGACCTCAGGAACTGTGAAACGGCTTTTGATGCCATCAAAAGGCCGGGAAGATCATTGAAGGTCCCTGCAGTACAACATCAGTCCTTTCAATACGATTGAAAGCTATGTCCAAAATGCCAAGGACCAGGTTTCCATGGGTGCGTCTGCCATTCACGTAGAAGATATGGCCGGGCTCATGACGCCAAAGGCAGCTTACGACCTCATTCGAGCCCTTAAGAAAGAATTGACCGTGCCCATTCATCTCCATGCCCACTGCGTGGGCGGTCTTGCGGATATGGCCTACTGGGAAGCCATCCAAGCTGGCGTGGACGGTCTTGATGTATGTGTCTCTTCCATGGCCTTCAGCTCGGCTCATCCTCCCATTGAAAGCTATATTGCTGCCCTACGGGGAACGCCGCGTGACCCCAAGATTGGTTTAGGACAGTTTGATGCCATCAACAAGAAGTTCCTTGCCGTCAGACAAAACCATGCCGACATGGCAACGAAACTCGTTGGCGTCGACGTAGGATGCCTGAACCATCAGATTCCGGGCGGGATGCTTTCGAACCTCGAAAGTCAGCTCAAAACGATGAATATGTCCGACAGGCTTCCCAAAGTCCTCAAAGAAGTGATCCAAGTCCGGGCCGATATGGCTATCCGCCCCTTGCAACGCCGTCGAGTCAGATCTGCGGCGCCCAGGCAACGGTCAACGTTCTCACAGGAAAGCGCTACGGCATGATTTCCAAGGAAATGACCAATTACTGCCGCGGCCTATATGGTATGCCGCCAGGAAAGATCGATGCGGAACTTTCTAAATTAGCACTAAAAGGAAAGGAACCGGACTTTTCTAGACCGGGCAGCCGAATTGCACCGGGCCTTGAAAAAGCAAGGACGGCTGCAGGAGAGCTTGCACGCACAAGAGAAGATGTGCTTACCTATGCCCTCTTCCCCGAAATTGCCGTGCCTTTTCTTAAAAAAAAATATAAAGGATAAGGTGACCTTACTGTGAAACAAACGGATGAAGAAAAACTGAAGCGATCCCGTGCTTTTCTCCAGAAACTGAAGGAAGCCCGCGGCGGCAAGATCATGGATTCCCATCGAACCATGGGCAATGATCCCTCCCTTGTAAAAATGTTCCTCGAGCAGTATGTAAACTGCAACAAAAAAGATGTTCAGATCCCGCGGAAATATCGCGAACTCATCGTTATGGCCATTGGAATGGCAACGGGAACGGAAACAACCATGAAGGTTCATTCCCGCTTGGCCCTTGAAAATGGAGCCACCTTGGATGAGATTTTTGAAGTCATCCGCATTATCTTCTTTACCTGCGGCGTCACAAAGCTCCTGCCCATCCTGGAAACCCTGGATATGTTCGAGCCCATTGACGAAAACTGATGTATTCCCACTCCTTTTTATATCAGCAAAAAAGACATGATGCTCCCCCTCTTTCGCATCATGTCTTTTTGCTTTCATCAGAAAAGCACGTTTTTATTGGTGTTCATCCAACGTTTCCTATATAATAAGTAAAAAATCCAGAAAGGTGGTGCCCCCTATGCAGCACGAATGCCGAATTACCGACCTTGAGACCAAGATCTTTCCCGAATCCCAAAAAGCCTATCTTGCAAATTCTAATTCCGATCCCTGTCCCTATTTCAAAAAGGGGATCCGTTTCTTTTGAAACGAACGACGACACAGGATGTTTTTCATCATCTTATGAATGGGCGCTTTTGCGGAGAAGCGTGGGATACCATCGGCCGCTATGTCCATACACCCCTTCAGTGCGGATCCATCATGCATGGCTGGACAAGTGATGACCGTACGATGATTGCCTGCTGCAATTATGGAACGCGTCCCGTCATTTTTTTTTATTGAACGAATTGATATTCTCGAAACAGAAGAATAACGGGAATGGTTGCAAAAACAAGATTTCTCCAATACGGCGGATGAGGGCTATACTGGATTAATTATTCCCATAGATGCAGAAAAGACCCAGCAGAACCGCTTCTAGGTGGCCCTGTCAGGTCTTTTTTAGTGCTCGAAGGTCAGCGCATAGGTAATGATATGATCCTTATAGGATACAGAGATCTGTCCATCCAGGAGGGCGACCATCTCCTTTGCCATGGATAAGCCAATCCCGTAGCCAGGAATGGTGCTGTCATGGGAACTGTCACCGCGATAAAACCGCTCAAAATAATGAGAATAGTCCTCTCCTTCCCCTTTGGCATAAGCATTGGAAATAGCAATGACAAAACCTTGTTTGCCCCTTCGGGTCAGCGACGCTGCAATGGTTCCTTTGGCGTCACAGTATTTGACCGCATTATCCATGAGGATATTGATCAGCTCCACAAGGGAACGCTGGTCCGTCATAACAGGAAGGGTATCCGGTGCGGTTAGGGATAGGGTCTTATCATCCGCTTTGACAAGAGGCCTGAACTGCTCCACCGTATCCTTGAAAAGAGGCGTCAAATCCAGCTCCTCTTTCTGCAGGTCTTCCTTACGTTTTTCGCCCATCTTCGAAAGGGTGATGAGGCTCGAGATGAGGCGGGAAAGGCGCTTGACCTGCGTCAGGATATTGGCCGTCCACTCACTCTTTCCCTGAATGAGTTCCAAGGCTTCCGTATTGGCAGAAATGATGGCAATCGGGGTCTTGAGTTCATGGCCAGCATTGGTAATGAAACGCTTCTGGTTTTCCATATTATCGACGAAGGGCCGGATGATAAGGTTGCAAAGCCCGGTCAGGACAAGGACATAAACCAGAATGCAGCCAATACCAAAGCGCAGGGAATACCGGACAAAGCTTTCCACAGCTGCCACGTCCTTTGTAGAATCCATAATGACAATACGGTATTGATGATTGTCAAGGGGCGTCACCATATAGCTGTAACTTGCCCGGTTCTTGCGAAAGATTCCCCGATCCCTCTGTGATTCGATGACGCTCCGGACAACTTGGACCGCCTCACTTTCACTAAAGGAAGCAATGCGGGAAAGGTTGACATCTTCTACATTGCCGAGGCGGTCGAGAACAATACTAAAATAACGGATCTGATAGATCGATTCCGGGGAATCATTGTACCAGTCCGGATCCTCAATCCAGGAAGAGGGCCGTTCTCCTTCCCGCCGCGGCAGCTGCCCTCCATTTTCGGAGATACTTGTGAGGAGCGAAAAAACGGAGTGCTGCATACGCATATAGGAAATGGTATTGATGAGCCCAACGCGCCAACCACAATGATGATAACGGCAAGAGTGCCTACGAGAATGAATTTGCGCCGCAGACGCTGGATTTCAGCCATTTGCGGCCTCCTGGGAAACAAGGCGGAAACTGCCATTTTCCTCACCTTCTATGGTGCAATGGCTGCCGATGGCCCGAAGTTTCTCCCGTAGATAAGAAATATATATCCAGACCACGCCAGGACCTTTTTCTTCCTCATCCTGCCAGACATGGGAAAGGAGCAGCTCCGTTGAAAGAGTTTTTCCTTCATTGAGCATGAGTAGTTTCATCAGGCCGTTTCCTTAGCCGATAAGCGAACACTGCTGGTACATGAAAGTTCCCCTTCACCGACCTTAAGGGTAAGCGTACCCGTTGTGAGATCTTCCCTGTCCTTCTGACGGCGCCGCGTCATGGAACGGATGCGGGCAAGCAGTTCCCCCATGGCAAAGGGTTTCGTCAAGTAATCATCAGCGCCAGCATCTAGTCCCATGATACGGTCATCGACTTCTGATTTTGCCGTAAGAAAGATTGCCGGCGTTTCATTGCCGCTTTGCCGGATTTCGGAAAGAGCCGTTACGCCATCTTTAATGGGCATCATAATATCAAAGATGAGACAGTCATAGGGCTTTTGCGCAGCCGCTTCGACAGCTTCCGCCCCATTTTGCACAGTATCCACCGTATAGCCTGAATGGGTAAGGACAGCAGAAATGGCCATGCTCATGGCTTTTTCATCTTCAGCAAGCAAGATATTCATCCCTTAAGACTCCTTTTTATGATTTTTGCGGATGAGGTGGGAAATGGTCTGCATGGAAAGATCACAGGCCGCAAGCTCATCAGCACAGCGTTTCAATTCTTCGATGATAAGGGCAGGATCTTCAATATCCTGTTTGTATTTCACTTCATGTTCCAAACTTGCCCAGGAATCCATGGCAATGGTCCGCAGCTGCAGCTCCGCAAAAAAAACGGCCTGGATTCTTTCCATCGATGTCTTCAAAAGGGGCCGTCACTTCAATAATGATGTGGTAACTGCGGTATCCATTCGGTTTTACGTGACTGATATAGTCTTTTTCCTTGATGATCCGGCAGAAAGGAAAGCTGCGGATGGCCTCAAGGTTGGTATAGATATCATCGATAAAACGACAGACAATCCGAATACCAATGGCATCATTTAGTTCCCGCAGAGCGGAGCGAGCCGATACGGGAAGCCCCTTTCTCACACACTTTTCGTTCATGCTGTCAATGCTTTTGACACGGTAAATCAAATGCTCATAGGCTGGCTCCCCTGTTCTTTCCTTGCAGACACGGCTATAGTCTTCAATTTTTCCAACAAGATAGGTCATGACGCGCTGCAGGGTCGGCTGCCAATCGGCATAGGATGGATTTTGTTGTGTCATAGTGGCATGGACCTCCTTTTACGGTTCTTTCTTTATTGTATCATAGCAGGTAGTCCCAAAAAGGAAATAATCTGAAACAAAATGAGCACAGTAAAGAAAAGGGATAAGGGAAACCTGTTCCCTTACCCCCTTTCCCCCGATTGATCCCCTATCAATGAAAAAGACACAGGATCACGTTGAGCACAATACTAACAACAATACAGCTGACAACAGGAAAATAGAAACTGCCATGCTTTCCCGTAATCGAAATGTCCCCCGGCAAATGCCCAATGGGAGGAAATGGGGGCCAAACTCCACAAAAAGACCTATCACGACAAATAGGATGCCAATGGTAATCAGCAATCGACCCATGGATGCGCCCTCCCCCTTTTTAATTTACGCCCGGAAAGGCAGATACATACTGAATGGTAATATCAGGGAAACTATTGACGAATTGGACCGTAAAGTCCTCACCATATTCAACAAACTGCCACTCTCCAATTTCATCCGGGAAATAGTCAACCACTTTCACTTTAAGGTCAGGGAAAGCATTGACGACCTTGACCTTGATATCGGCATTATATTCAACAATGCGTACCTTCCCACTGAGACGAATCTTTCCAAAATACCCATCCCTGGATACACCAGAAGTCCATCCGGTAAGCGGCAGGGCAAAGACGAACAGTAACAGGCAAAAAGCAGACAGTATGCGTTTTTTCATCGGCCTTCCCTCCTTTCTCTTATTATAACAGAAATATGCCCTAAAAAAGAGGATAAGGGAGAGTTATTCTACCCATAAAAAAAACTGTGAAGAAAGACGACACGCATTCTTCACAGCCAGTTGTACACTTATTTAGGATAATTATTGGACGTACTGTCCTTAAGAACGACGTCATGGGCTCCACCTTCGACAAGGCTGGTTGCAGAAACAAGGGTCAATTTTGCTTTTTTCTGCAGCTCAGGAATCGTAAGCGCCCCACAGTTGCACATGGTAGAGGAAATCTTGGCAAGAGTGACACCGACGTTTTCTTTTAGCGGCCCTGCATAAGGAACATAAGAGTCTACGCCTTCAACAAAGGAGAGTTTCTTATCTCCGCCCAGGTCATACCGCTGCCAATTGCGGGCACGGGCAGAACCCTCACCCCAATATTCCTTCATATACGTGCCGTTGATATTGACACGCTTGGTAGGGGATTCATCAAAGCGGGCAAAATAGCGTCCCAGCATAATGAAATCAGCCCCCATGGCAAGGGCGAGGGTCATGTGATAGTCATAGACAATCCCGCCGTCCGAGCAGATTGGCACATAGATTCCTGTTTCTTCAAAGTATTCATCACGGGCTTTGGCTACTTCGATGACAGCCGTTGCCTGACCGCGGCCAATCCCCTTTTGTTCACGGGTAATGCAGATGGAGCCGCCGCCAATACCAATCTTGATGAAATCGGCACCCGCTTCAGCCAGGAAGCGGAACCCTTCCTTATCAACAACGTTGCCGGCACCAACCTTCACCTTGTCGCCATACTTGTCACGGATCCACTTGAGGTCCGTGCCTGCCATTCACTGAATCCTTCGGAAGATCGATGCAAAGGACATCAGCACCAGCTTCGACAAGGGCTGGAACACGCTGTTCATAATCCCGGGTGTTGATCCCGGCACCAACCATATGGCGCTTCTGACCATCAAGAAGCTCCAACGGATACTGTTTGTGGGTCTGGTAATCTTTCCGGAAGACCATATAAAGCAGATTTCCGTCTTTATCAATAATGGGAAGGGTGTTGAGTTTGTTATCCCAAATGACATCATTGGCTTCTTTAAGCGTTATGTCCGCATCGCCAACCACCATTTCAGAAACTGGCGTCATAAAGTCCTTGACAAGATCCGTCATATGCATGCGGCTGACACGATAGTCACGACTTGTTACGATACCTTCGAGGTGACCATGACCGGAACCATCGCTTGTAACTGCGACGGTAGAGTGTCCCGTTTTTTCCTTTAAGGCAAGAACATCGGCCAGGGTGCTGTCTGGGCGAAGATTGGAATCACTTACGACAAATCCCGCTTTATAGCTTTTTACGCGAGCAACCATCGCGGCTTCGCTTTCCACAGATTGAGATCCATAGATGAAGGACAGGCCCCCTTCACGGGAAAGGCCACCGCCATCCCATCATCGGATACGGACTGCATAATAGCAGAAACAAGGGGAATGTTCAGGCTAAGGGCCGGCTTTTCACCCTTTTTAAACTTTACCAGAGGGGTCTTGAGACTTACGTTCGCAGGAATACATTCGCTGGAAGAGTACCCAGGGACCAACAGATATTCACTAAAAGTATGCGCAGGTTCATCATAAATGAATGCCATTCTCATTCCTCCTTGAAGATATTTTCCCTATTTTATCACTACACTGTCACAAATGCAACAGTTATTTTACAAATTCCCCGTTTCCCGTCTTAAAAGGCGAGATATGGGAAGGAACGGCCCGAAGGCCGTTCCTATGATCAATCAGCGGTTCAGCGCTCTCCAGGCAATATCTTTACGATATTGGGCCCCTTCGAAATGAATGCGTTCTACAGCACCGTAAGCGCGTTCCTTTGCTTTTGCGATTGTTTCATCGACAGCCGTCACTCCGAGAACCCGGCCGCCATTTGTGACAATCTGCCCGTCCACTTCCTTGGTTCCTGCATGGAAGACCACGACATCTTCGAGCTTGGACGCTTCCTCAAGACCCGTAATGGCGATGCCCTTGGGATAGGAACCAGGATAACCGCCGCTTGCCATGACAACACAGACAGCAGCACCAGATTTCCATTTCACCATATCAGGACGAAGGGTTCCTGTTGCGCAGGCATACATCACTTCTGCGAGGTCCCCGTCGAATAAAGGCAGGACGGCCTGGGTTTCCGGATCGCCAAAGCGGCAGTTGAATTCAACGACCTTGATGGAATCCCCACTGATCATGAGACCTGCATACAGACAGCCAGAATAAGGCCGTCCTTCCTTTTCCAAAGCATCAATGACAGGACGAATAATCGTATCCAGAGTCTTTTGCTTAAGGGCCTCTGTCATCACGGGTGCTGGGGCATAAGCGCCCATGCCACCCGTATTGGGCCCCTTATCCCCATCAAAGACCCTCTTATGGTCTTGGGCTGGAATCATAGGAACAATGGTCTTGCCATCGGTAAAGCACAAAAGGGAACATTCCTCCCCTTCCATAAATTCCTCGATGACAACGCGACTCCCGGCACTTCCAAAACGATGCTCTTGCCCCATCATTTCTTCCAGCGCTTCCAGCGCTTCTTTTTCCGTCATCGCGACAACGACACCTTTACCGGCAGCAAGTCCATCGGCCTTGATGACAATCGGGGCCCCTTTTTCGCGAACGTAAGCCTTCGCTTCATCCAAGGAATCGCATACCTTGAAAAATGCCGTAGGCACGTGGTACTTTTCCATCAGTTCCTTGGAAAAGATCTTGGATCCTTCAATCTCTGCCGCCTTGGCCTTAGGCCCAAAGGCCTTGAGCCCATGAGCTTCAAAGACATCGACGAGACCCGCTACAAGGGGTGCTTCCGGCCCCACTACGGTCAGGTCGATGGCATGCGTTTCGGCCCACTGGGCCAGACCTTCAAGATTGGTCACATCCATGGGAACGCATTCTGCCAATCCCATCATCCCGGACCGCCAGGAATCGCATAGAGCTTCTTCACCTTAGGACTTTGGGCGAGTTTCCAAACAATTGTATGTTCGCGGCCGCCACCGCCGATGACGAGTACATTCATACCAATAGGCCTCCTTTATGACAGCAGTTTCTCGAAATAGGCGCTGATGGCCGTATCATAATGCGCCGTATGGGCAAAAGCCTCATGGGCCAGCATCCGGCGCGTCTTAAGGTCACGTCACCTTTTTCGTCAAGCATCTTCATGAGACTGGCATAGCGATCCGGATTCGTGATGACCACCACATCGTGGAAATTCTTTGCCGAAGCCCGAACCATGCAGGGACCGCCAATGTCGATATTTTCGATGGCTTCCGCTTCTGTCACGTTCGGTTTAGCAATCGTCGCTTCAAAAGGATACAGGTTGCAGACCACCAAATCAATCGGTTTAATGCCGTTCTTTTTCATATCTTCCATGTGTTTGGGATTGCTGCGCACCGCAAGGATTCCGCCATGAATCTTTGGATTCAGCGTCTTGACGCGGCCGTCCATCATCTCCGGCGTGCCCGTCACATCACTGACATAGGTCACAGGAATACCGGCATCCTCGATGCTTTCATGGTTCCGCCCGTAGAAATGATTTCGATGCCTTTATCATGAAGGAAGCGGGCTAATTCTACAATGCCACGCTTATCAGACACACTGAGGAGGGCTCTTTTGATTGCCATAGCGATCACCTTATTCCTTTCTGATCTTGACTCTCCGCCCTTTAACGCTCAGGCGGTCTTCACACCATAGTTTCACAGCTTCCGGAAGGATTGTATGTTCTTCTACTAGGATCCTCGCGGCAAGGGTATCGTGTGTATCCTCATCGTAGACGGGAACCGCCCTCTGGAGAATAATTGGACCGGAATCCATGCCGGCATCGACAAAATGAACGGTACAGCCAGCAATCTTGACTCCATACTGGAGGGCCTGCCCCTGTGCGTCAAGACCTTTGAAACTCGGCAGGAGGGCCGGATGGATATTGATGATGGCGTGAGGCCACTTGGTCACAAATTCACCGCTTAAGATGCGCATAAACCCAGCAAGGACAACAAGCTCGACCCCCGCATTCCGCAAGGCGGCATCAAGGGCCGCTTCATAGGAAGCCTTATCCTTAAACTCCTGACGGAGAATGGTCTTTCCCGTGATTCCCGCTTTGGCCGCCCGTTCAAGGGCAAAGGCTTCCGGACTGTCGCTGATAACAAGGCAAATCTCAATGGGAAGGGATTCTGCCGCAATCTTATCAATGATGGCCTGCAAGTTGCTTCCTCGACCGCTAACAAGGACACCGATCTTTCTTTTATTCACCAAAAACGCCGCCTTTCATGACCGTCTTCTTTGTTCCAGGTACAACATGACCAAGTTCATAGAAGGTTTCCCCATTTTCCTTCAAATGGGCACGGACGGCATCTGCTTCATCGGCCCCGACAACAAGGACCATGCCGACACCCATATTAAAGGTGCGGTACATTTCCTTCCAAGGCACGTTGCCCCATTCCTGGAGTTTCTTGAAGACCGCCGGCATTTCCCACGCATCGGCATGAACTTCGGCATCACAGTCAGCCGGAAGAATACGAGGAATGTTTTCATAGAATCCGCCGCCCGTGATATGCACCATGCCGTGGAGATCGAACTTCTTGATGAGCGGCAGGCACGTACGGGGATACAGACGGGTCGGTGTAAGAAGTTCTTCACCGAGAGTCTTGCCAAATTCAGGGATATACGTATCAACCTTCATGCCCATCACGTCAAAGCAAAGCTTACGAACAAGGGAATAACCATTTGAATGGATGCCCGTGGAAGGAAGGCCCAAGAGCACATCACCGGCCTTTACCTTATCACCAGTAATCATCTTGTCCCGTTCGACCACACCGACGGAAAAACCGGCAATGTCATATTCATCTTTGGCATAAAAGCCGGCCATTTCAGCGGTTTCACCGCCAATAAGGCACAGCCCGATTCTTTGCAGGCGCCGGCCACACCGCGAACGATGTCAGCAATCTTTTGGGAATCCACCTTAGCCGTTGCAATGTAATCGAGAAAAAAGAGCGGTTCCGCTCCCTGGACAAGGATATCATTGACACACATGGCGACTGCATCCTGGCCGATGGTGTCATGACGGTCCATGAGGAAGGCAATCTTGAGCTTGGTACCCACGCCATCAGTGCCGGATACAAGAACAGGATTCTTGTAGGAACCCAGGGCAAAAAGACCTCCAAAACCACCTAGGTCACCAATGACCTCCGGACGATAGGTCGCGCGGACACTATCTTTCATCAGTTCAACGGCTTTGTTGCCGGCATCAATGTTTACCCCGGCATCAGCATAGGTAATGCTCTTTTTCTCATCACTCACGATTGGTACCTCCTTAGCAGCCCATTTCAAATTGATACTTGGAACCTTGTTTCATCTCTTCATCTGCCCATCAGGATACTTGGCATTGAAGCAGGCATAGCACATATCATCCGGATCAAGGACGGACAGGGATGACCGTAAGCCTTCCATGGAAATATAATGCAGGCTATCAGCTTTAATGTATTCACAGATCTCTTTTTCCGTCTTGGTCGCAGCAATCAGTTCCTTGCGTTCTGACGTATCAATGCCATAATAGCAGGAATTCATGACCGGTGGAGAACTGATACAGACATGGACCTGCTTAGCCCCAGCATCACGCAGGAGCTGGACAATTTTGCCGCTTGTCGTCCCGCGGACAATCGAATCATCAACCATGACGACAGACTTGCCCGCCACCAAACTGCGGTTGGCATTGAGCTTCAGCCGAACTGCGTTGAGGCGCTGTTTCTGCGTCGGCTGGATAAAAGTCCTTCCAATATATTTATTCTTTGTCAATCCTTCGAGGAAAGGTATTCCCTTTTCAAGCCATAGCCAATGGCGGCCGGCGTCCCTGAATCAGGAACGGAAATAACGATATCCGCCTTGATATCCTTAGTTTCACGGGCAAGGATACGTCCCATATTGACACGGGCCAAATAAATGCTTTCTCCATCATGATGGAATCAGGACGGGCAAAATAGACAAACTCAAAGATGCAATGGGCGCGGTGTTCTGGTTGATGCTGGGCATACATGAGGCTTGTCGGCTCTTTATCAGCATCATCGATAACAATCATCTCGCCTGGTTTTATGTCACGGACATAATGAGCACCCACCAAATCAAGGGCACAGGTTTCACTGGCAACAACCCAGCATGATCAAGACGTCCCAAACAAAGAGGCCGAAAACCATAAGGATCACGGAACGCAATCAGTTTATCATTACTCATGATGAGGATGGCAAAAGCACCCTTGATTGCATTGGCAGCCTCCGCTACGCGCTCTTCCAAGGTCTTTTTGCGGGAACGGGCAATCAGGGACAGAACGACCTCGCTATCAACCGTAGTCTGGAATACGTGTCCTTCCTTGGCAAGCTCCTGCCGCAGGCTAGCTGCATTTGTCAAGTTACCATTATGGGACAGGCAGAGATTTCCCCCATCATAGAACACTTTCAAAGGCTGGACATTGTAAGTCATACTGCTGCCCGTCGTGGAATAACGGACATGACCAATGCCAATATATCCGTCAAGACCCTCGAGTCCTGATTTGAACACATCGGAAACAAGGCCCATATTCTTTTTCACATGGACGTTCTGTCCGTCGCTGACAATAATTCCCGCACTTTCCTGACCGCGGTGCTGCAGTGCAAAAAGCCCCCAGTACGTATTAAGTGCTACATCGTCTTTGTGGGAATAGATACCGAATACACCGCATTCTTCATGCAGCTTATCCGCTTCGTAGAAAAGGTCCCGCATAGTTCCTCCTTAAATGACAATCAATTAGTTAGAAGCACGGGCAGCTGCCAGCTTCTCCCCTTTGGCTCTGACTTCTTCTTTCATCTTGGCACGATAAGTGGCAAGCTTCCGAACCAGTTCCGGATACTTAAGGGAAAGGATTTCTACAGCAAAAATAGCCGCGTTCTTGGCCCCGTCGATAGCCATGGCTGCCACAGGAATTCCGCTTGGCATCTGGACCGTACTCAAAAGGGCATCCATTCCATTAAGAGCCGTTGCATTAATTGGCACCCCAATGACCGGAAGCGTAGTATACGCAGCTACGACACCACCAAGTGAGCCGCCGCTCCTGCAGCGGAGATAATGACATCAACACCGCGTCCCGAGCCCCTTCGGCAAAGGCCTTGACGAGTTCCGGCGTACGATGGGCGCTAGCAACCGTGACCTCAAGGTCAATGCCAAATTCCTGAAAGACTTTTTCAGCGCTCTCCAGTTTAGGCCAATCAGAATTGCTTCCCATGATCATTGCAACTTTCATCTTAAGCACCTCCGAATAAAAAAGACCCAGAGCCTACCATGAATCGATTACCATGAAACTTCTCTAGGGTCAGTTGAACAAATGCATAAATGCTGATTACATTCTATCAATCTGCAGCCTTGCTGTCAATTCTAATTCGAACTTTTATTTCATATATTACAAAATTGTTCATGCATAAGTGAGGCTTTCCTCGTCCCTAACAAGGTGCTTCCTGCTCTGCCATAAGGCACAAGAGATAGAAAAAGAGCTGCCCGCAGGCAGCTCATACATACACGAGTCAAGCAAAGCGTTTTTCCCATCCTGATTTTTGGTAATAGAGATAAAGCAGGAAACTGCACATCATCCACCCCAAGGGGTAGCCAAAAGCCATGAGATGCGGCTCATTTTGGATATGGGAGACAATGAAAAGATAGATTTGTCTAAAAAAGACAAAGGAAAAGAGCATGATGACCATTGGCGCCCGGGCATCGCCAATGCCCCGCAGAACGCCAGCGTAGACCTGGTTCAGGCAGGCAAAGAGAGCGAACCAACAGTTCGTTCGGATGAAAAGGGTGCCATAATAAACAACGTCTGGATCTGTATTGAAAATCCGAACGATCTCCGGGGCAAAGCAGAGTGCCGGCAGAGCCAGGATCAGCGTCCCGATTTCCGCCATTTTCAAGGCGACCTTATGACCTCCTTGATGCGGGAAAGATTCCGGGCCCCGGCGTTTTGACCAGTAAAGGTCGTAACAGCTAAGGCAATGGTCATCATAGGCATGAGGATAAAAGCATCAATTCGGAAATAGACACCCCACCCCGTGGTGCTCGCCGCCCCAAAAAAATTGATATAGGCCTGGACAAAAACATTGGAAAAACTGGTGAGAGCCTGTTGAAATCCTGCCGGCATACCGACATCGATGATCTGCTTAAAAACAAAGGCGTGGATCTTCATGTTCCTGAAACGGATCTGATAAACATCATGGGAGCGATAGAGAACAAATAGGATAAGGAATGCCGAAACATATTGGCTCATGACGGTTGCAAGCGCTGCGCCGGCCACACTCATCTTGAGGGAAACCACAAAATAAAGATCCAGTACGACATTAAGTAGACTCGTAAAGATAAGGAAATAGAGCGGCCTTTTAGAATCCCCGACGGCCCGTAAGACGGCAGAGCCCATGTTATAAAGCATGGTACTTGTGGATCCCGTCAAAAGGATCCGGAGATACACCGTCGCAAGAGGCGTAATGGAGGGCGCCGTCCGCATGAATCGAACCATATAGGGAGCTCCCACATAACCAATTGCATCAAAAATAAGGGAAAGGATAAAGGTCCCCAGCAAGGATGTATGGATGGCTTTTTTTAGCATGTCCGGGTCATGGGCGCCAAAGTATTGGGAAATGATGACACTGGCCCCCGTACTGATTCCCATAAAAAGGCCAATCAGCGTATTGACGGCAGGCATCATGCTGGTAACCGCGCCCAAGGCGTCGGCTCCCACAAAATTTCCCACAACAAGACTATCAACGGTGCTGTACAGCTGCTGAAAAAGATTACCCAGCAAAAGCGGCAGTGAAAAAAGGAAAAGGCTTTTCCAGATACTCCCCTTCGTCATATCCATAGTGGTTGAGGAATGGGCCATAGCTTCAGCTCCTTTGCATGAAGAAAAGGAAGCGCCGCCACGGGCCCTTCCCTTTCCAGATGATTCAGTTCAATGACAAGAAAAAATGTCTTCGCTTCCTTATTTCAGGAGACTGCGGTCCTCAAAATAATTGATCCGCATAGACCGGCGAACCTCAGCGAGGGTCTCTCCAGCCTTTTGGGAAGCTTGTTTGCTTCCTGCTTCAAGGATGTCATACACGTCGTCCGGGTGTTCTTCCCACGATCTGCGGCGGGTACGGATCGGTTCAAGGAAGGTCTCCATGACCTTATTGAGGAACTTCTTGATTTTCACATCCCCTAAGCCGCCTTGGCGGTAGTGATCCTTCAGTTCATCAAGGTTATTATATTCCGGCAGGAACTGCGCAAAATGTTCTGGTTTCGAAAACGCGTCAAGATAAGTAAAGACCGTATTGCCTTCCACGTGCCCCGGATCGGAAACCTGGAGGTGAGTGGGATCCGTGTACATGGACATGATTTTCTTTTTCACGGTTTCAGCATCGTCGGAAAGATAGATACAGTTGCCCAAGGATTTGCTCATCTTGCTTTGCCATCAATCCCTGGCAGCCGATAACAAGCTTTATTAGGCGGCAGATAAATATCCGGTTCCGTCAAGGTTTCCCCGTAAACGGAATTGAACTTGCGCACAATTTCCCGACATTGTTCGAGCATAGGTTCCTGATCTTCCCCAACGGGAACATGGGTGGCATGGAAAGCCGTAATATCAGCAGCTTGGCTTACAGGGTAGCAGAAAAAGCCAAGGGGCACGCTGTTTTCAAAGTTCTTCTGCTGAATTTCCGCTTTAACGGTCGGGTTGCGCTGTACTCGTGAAACAGTAACAAGATCCATATAATAAGCAGTCAATTCATAAAGGGCCGGGACCATGGACTGGATAAAAATGGTGGCCTTTTCAGGGTCAATCCCTACAGCCAGATAATCGAGGGCAACTTGCAGTACATTTTGACGAACTTTTTCGGGATTTTCTGCATTATCCGTGAGTGCCTGGGAATCGGCAATCATAAAATAGATTTCATCGAAATCACCGGAATTCTGCAGTCTTACGCGATTTTGCAAGGACCCAACATAATGACCGACATGAAGATGACCCGTAGGACGATCCCCTGTTAAAATAATTTTTTTCATAAACCGATGCTCCTTCTTAGGATATTCCTTCGTTTTGACCGGTCATTCCCTAAAAAAGGAGACCGGAACGGTTCTTTCTTTGTATAACTATACTATGATTCTGTTTATTTTTCAAATAGCTGGCAAATCTTTTGAGATAATGACCAAAAGGATCATTTTGTCCCCGAAATCATCCCTTTTAACGTCAAAAACTTCCCTTTTATCCAATCCCCCTTTTAATATCCGTTCTATTTAGGCATAATAAAGGACATGAACCATTACACGCCAATCCATAACGAAGGAGACACGACACATGATCTATTACCAACAACACGAAGATTGGGAAAACAGAGGCCTTGCTGCACCATGAGACGGTCCATGAATGAAGCCGAATGTCATCTTTGGTTTGACTTCATGCGACCCTACCCTCTCCGGTTCGGCCGCAAGAAATGTATCTTTGGCTTCATTGCCGACTTTTACTGCGCCAAGGCAAAGCTGCTCATTGTCATAGACGGCAATCCCAACAATCCGACAACCCCCATAGATGATACAGCCGAAGGCAAGAAAAAGCTTTGGCGATATGGCTATGAGATCCTTCATCTGACCAGAGACGATATTATGCATCATTTTGAGGATGTTTGCCTAGAAATTGAAGAACGGATTGAAGAGGCAACGGGCGTTCTCTCCTAACAGCCCTCCTGATTCAAATAAAGGCCTGCCCGAACTCCAACGCTTGTGGCAGGCTTTTCAATAGAAGATTCATTCAGGCGCTACTCATCAACGGCCAGTTGATCAACTCTCCCTTTTCAGCACGGGAGATAGAAAACTCACTATGTTAGAATTAGCGAATTAAAGATTACAATGTTTGTTTTAATTATCTTGTTTAGATAGCATTTGTAATGTGCATCCTTTTTTATGATTTTGTTGAAAACTATTGTACTTGCAACATGAAACGAGTATACTAGAAGAATCTTATTTTCATTTGTTTCAGTCATGAAAGAAAGGGAGTTTGCACATGAATCCGCTTGTTACCTTTGTAAAGAAAGTGCCCCTCATTGAACAGATTGCCATTGGACTCGTCATTGGCATCATGCTCGCCGTCTTTGTACCTCTGCGGTCCCCTTCGTCAGTATCTTCGGCGATTTATTTGTCAGTGCCTTAAAGGCGTGGCTCCAGTCCTTGTCTTTATTCTCGTTATGAACGCCATGACGCAGCGCAAGAGTGATGGTGATACCAACATGAAACCCATCGTCACACTTTATGTCCTAGGCACTTTCGCTGCCTCTCTTGTTGGCGTAACGCTGTCCTTTCTCTTTCCTGTCACTCTACAGCTATCGATTGGAAACAGTGAAATCAATCCGCCCAGCGGGATTGCCCAAGTCCTTCATACGCTGATCATGAACGTCGTGGATAACCCTGTTAACGCCCTCCTGCGGGCCAACTACATTGGGATCCTCGCCTGGGCCGTCATCATTGGCCTTGCCATGCATAGCGTCGCTAAAGAAGAAACGAAAAAAGTCTTTGATGACCTCTCGAAGGGCATCACCATTGTCGTCAGCTGGGTCATCCGTTTTGCCCCGCTCGGCATCATGGGTCTTGTGACGCAGTCCATTTCTGCAAGCGGACTTTCCGCCCTTCTTTCTTATTTAAAGCTGCTCGGGGTCCTCATTGCCTCGTATGCCTTGGTAGCCCTTGTCATGAACCCAATCATCGTCTTTGCCAAAATCCACCGCAATCCCTATCCCTTGTCTTTGCCACGATTCGTGAATCAGCATCTATGCCTTCTTTACCAGAAGTTCAGCTGCGAATATCCCCGTCAATCTGTCCCTTTGCAAACGCTTGGGACTTAATCCGGATACCTATACCATTTCCATTCCGCTTGGCGCTACAATCAATATGGCAGGTGCTTCGATTACAATTTCTGTCCTTGCCTTGGCAGCGGCCAACACCTTAGGAATCCAAGTCGATCTTTTGACAGCCTCCTCTTATGCCTCATTTCCACCGTCGGTGCCTGTGGGGCTTCCGGTGTAGCTGGCGGTTCTCTGCTTCTGATTCCTGTCGCCTGTGCTTCCTTTGGCATCTCCAACGACCTTGCCATGCAGGTTGTTGGCGTTGGATTCATCATCTCCGTTTTGGAAGATGCTTGTGAAACAGCCCTTAACAGCAGCAGTGATGTCCTATTTACGGCAACGGCTGAGTTTGCGGAACGGGCCAAGCGCGGTGAATTAAAGGCCGGGGACCTTGTTCCCAGCAAAGATTGATTGTACAGCACATGAATGGGACTGCGCCAAAACGGCGGCAGTCCCTTTTAATAAGGAGTGATTACATTGGTTCTGCCCAAGTCCCCTGCCCGTCCACCCATCTTAAATGCTTTCAGGGAGGCCTTGACAGCTACACTTCCCATTGCGGCCGGATTTCTTTTTATCGGAGCAGCCTATGGATTTTATATGCAGCGTATGGGGTTTTCCTTTTGGTATCCCATGCTGATGGCCATGATCATCTTTGGCGGCTCCTTGGAGTTTGTTACAGTGACCATGCTCCTTTCTCCCTTTGCCCCGCTCCAAGCTTTTCTCATGGCTCTCATGATCCAGGCGCGGCACCTCTTTTATGGCATTGCCATGCTGGACCGCTATAAAGGAATGGGTTGGAAAAAACCGTTTCTGATCTACGGCATGTGTGATGAAACCTTCGCCCTGATCTTTGCCAAAAAGCCCCATCCGACGTTGACCCAGGCTGGTTCATGCTTTTTGTTACGCTGCTTGACTACACGTACTGGTTTACAAGCGCAGCCCTTGGCGGCATTTTTGGTTCCCTCGTTCCCTTTGACACAAAAGGTATTGACTTTGTCATGACAAGCATGTTCATTGTCATTTTTGTTGAACAGGTTCGCCAGCAAAAAACGCCGCTCACCGCATCCATCGGACTTTGCTCTGCCGTAATCTGCAGGCTTCTATTTGGTCCCGACCACTTCCTGATTCCCACCATGATCGTGATTCTCATTCTCGTAACGGGCCTGCGCAAACGAATTACCCAAAAAGGAGGCTTTCCTTCATGACCTTTTTTGAAGAAGCCATTACGATTGGCGTCTGTGCCGCGGCAACCATCCTGACCCGCTTTCTTCCTTTCTTTGTCTTTTCATCTAGGCGCCCCACACCGCCTTTCATGACTTATCTGGGAAAGGCCCTGCCACCCGCCATTTTTGCCATGCTTTGCGTCTACTGCCTGCGCCATATCACCTTTCTTGTTTCGCCCTACGGACTGCCAGAATTATGTGCGTCAGCCGTCACCGTTTTCCTGCAGCTCAAAAAGCGCAGCATGATGCTTTCCATGGTCGTTGGAACGGTTTGTTACATGGTGCTGATTAGGCTCTGACAATCTGCTCGCTGCACGGATTTTGCTCACATCAATGAAATCGTAATAGTCCCGCGATTTAGAAAGGATGAACGAAGGCAAAGAACGTTTTCCTACTTGTTAGAGACAGCAAAAAAGGGCTCCATCACCCGAGCCCTTTTCTTCCCCACATCCGGATATCCAAATTATAGATTCGGCCGTCCAGGCAATTCATTATTTTTTTGATAGACGACCCACTCACCAATATTGGTTCCATGGTCCGCCATGCGCTCGATATATTTGATGATGAGCACGTAATCCACATAGGCACCCGTACTTAACCGGTCTTCCTGGTTCTCGATTTTATTGGAAAGATCATAAAGCAATTGGTTGAAGTGGGCATCGACAACATCATCCTTATCCTTGATCAGTTCCGCGGTCTTGGAATCCCCACTTAGGTAACAGTCAAAGGCCGTCGTGACAAGACCCTCCATATCTTCATAGAGATGATCGACCCTTTCGGCAGTGGAAGGGGATTTTTCATTCCCGCAATACGCAGCACATAGCTGCTGATATCGGAACAATGATCTGCAATCCGTTCCATATCCCCTAGGATCTTGAAGGTTCCGACAAGACCCCGCCAATCACCGGCAACGGGTGACTGCAGGACCTGGATATTGAGGTCTTTGTGCATGATATCACGGATCATGTTATCAAAGGCCTCATCACCATCACGGATTTCCCGTGCCATATCACATCCATGCTGAGCATGGCTTGCCCCGTCCTTTTGACTGTATCCTTGAGCGCGCAAATGAGCTTTTCCACATCTTTGTGCATTTCTTCAAGGGACTCTACATAGGCATCCCGCATGTTTATTCCTCCTTTTGGCATCAACCGAACCGGCCCGTAATGTAAGATTCCGTACGAGGTTCGTCAGGATTGGTAAAGAGTTTTTCGGTTCGGTCCATTTCCACCAATTCACCCAAGTAGAAGAACGCTGTTCGGTCGGAAATCCGTTTGGCCTGCTGCATATTATGGGTCACGATGACAATCGTATATTGTCGCTTAAGTTCCAAGGCAAGATCCTCGATTTTCTGGGTAGAAATCGGATCTAGGCACTTGTTGGTTCATCCATAAGGATCACGGAAGGCTGCGCGGCAAGTGTCCTTGCAATGCACAGGCGCTGCTGCTGCCCGCCGGAAAGGCCCAAGGCACTCGTGTTGAGTCGATCCTTGAGTTCATCCCAAATGGCAGCTTGCTTTAAACTTGTCTCCACGAGGCCGTCTAGGACGGACTGACTCGTAATGCCCTGGACGCGCGGCCCATAAGCAACATTATCATATATACTCTTAGGAAACGGCGAAGGCTGCTGAAAGACCATCCCCACCCGATAACGCAGGAGCAAGGAATCGATTTCCGTAAAGATATCAAGCCCTTCAAACTTGATGGATCCTTCAACGCGGCAGCCCTCAACAAAATCATTCATGCGGTTAAGTGTCTTAAGAAGCGTGGATTTCCCGCATCCGCTCGGTCCAATAAGAGCAGTGATCTCATTTTTGCGGACCTGCATGGAAATATCCTTCAAAGCTTGATTCTTTCCATAGAAAAGATTCACGTGCTGAATATCAAATGTCAGGTCCTCCGATCTTGCATCTAGTTTTTCCATGGATCAAATTCCTCCCATTTTCTTTTCCATGCGCCAGCTGATATAGCGAGCCAGCGCATTGAAAATAACAACGACCAACATCAGGATGGCACTCGTGACCCCTGCGATTTGCGCCGCATTGGATCAAGCGCTTCCGTCCGTAGTGCCCAAATATGAAGGGCCAAGGTTTCACCCGGCCTAAACGGGTTCAGCGGACAGGATTGGCTTAAAATATCCCAGTTTGACCAGTCGATGTCCGTGCTCATTCCCGCCGTAAACATCAGGGCGGCCGCTTCCCCAAAGCCACGGCCAGCAGCGAGGATAAGACCGGTCATGATACGCGGAAAACATGCGGGCAGCTCGACGTGGATCAGTGTCTGCATCCGGGATGCTCCAAGGCCCAGGCTGCCCAATTTATAAAACGGCGGCAGTCCTTCAAGGGCGTCCTCCGTAACTGAGGCAAGCATGGGCAAGGTCATGATGGAAACAGACAGGGCCCCGGCCATCAGGTTCCATTGGGAACCGGTCATGACGATAAAGACCAGATAACCAAATAGGCCAACAACAATCGATGGAAGGGACGCGAGGGTTTCAATCGCCATCCGGACCCATTTGGTCAATTTACCATGACCGGCGAATTCTGCAAGAAAGATTCCTGCAGGAATCCCCCATAAGGCGCTGAAAAACAGGGCCAGGACCACAAGATAGAGGGTATTGAAAAAGATGCTGGAAAGGGAATCGAGAATATCTGGATTTACCGACAAGAAACCCTGCCCGATAACAAAAGCAACAAAGATAGTGAGCAGCAAGGCCGCGCCAAAAGCCCCCGCATAAAAAAAGCCGGTCATGATGGACGATATCATTCTTTTTCGCTTGATTCGGTTCAGCCCCGTTTCCTTAGAGGACTCATCATGGCGGGGGAGCGAAAGAATTTCTTCAATCATTGGTCAGCCCCCTTTAAGCGCTTTTTACCCACGTGATGGATAATAAAGATCAGGATGAATGAGATGACAAAGAGCAGCAACGCCAGCGTCCAAAGTGCGGCATTATATTCGCCGCCTTCCATGGCACTTCCCATATCAGAAGCAATGACCGTTGTCATGGCCGTTGCCGGCAGAAATAGGGAGGTTGGGAAAACCTTCATTTGACCTACAACCATAGCCACGGCAAGGGCTTCGCCCAAAGCACGGGCAAGACCTAGGACAATCCCTGTAAAGATTCCCGTCCGGGCAGAAGGAAGAACAACGGTACGGATTGTCTCCCAACGTGTCGCACCAAGGCCATAGGCTGCATCACGCAGGCTCTTGGGGACAGCCATCATGCATCGGAGGCCATCATAGTAATCACGGGAAAAATCATAGTTGCCAGCACCAAAGAAGCAGAAAGGACGGAAAAGCCAAAAGGCATCGTGAAAAATTTCCGTAAAAAAGGAATCAGCACGGTAAGACCAATCCAGCCATAGATGACAGAGGGAATCCCCGTAAAAAGTTCAATAAAAGGTTGGACATGGCGCCGTGACGAAGGGGATGCAATTTCCGTCATATAAATGGCCGCCGCAAGACTGACTGGAAGGGCAAATAAAAGGGCCAGGAGGCAGATGACAAGGGAGCCCGAGATAAACATGGCAGCCCCCACCTGCCCTCCGCCGGACGCTGTATCAGAAGGGGCCCACTGCCCACTGAAAAGAAATTCCTGTAACGAATGTCCAAAGACCAGAAACGTCTCACTGCCGCGCATAAAAAGGAACAGGCCTATACAAAACGGAAGTAAAGCCGCTGTAAACCCGCATAGCTTTACTCCCGTCGTTGCAAGGAGTTCCCTGTGATGGATGGCTGCTGCATGCTGCAGCATCGCTTTTTCCTTCATAGAAAAATCTTCCTTTCTCAAAGCTGGAAAGATGGACTTAATCGTGGTCTGGATCCTTCAGCTCTATCTTGCTGCTGACACCGTAACCCAGTTCTTCAATCCGTTTGCCGTAATCAGCAGAACCAATGAATTCGAGGAAAGCTTTGACCGCCGGTTTCGGGTCTTTTGCCGTGTAGATATGTTCAAACCCAAAGACGTTATACTTACCGCTGTAGGTGTTTTCCAAGGTCGGGGCAACGCCGTCAATAGCTATGGCGGCGACCGTATCATTCTTTACAAGATAAGGCAGGGCCACATATCCAATGGCACCTTTATTCTGGGCAACACTCTGGAGCAGGAGTCCGGAGTTATCCGTCTCAAGGGACTTATTGGAAACTTCTTCCACTCCGCCCAATGCATACTTCGTAAAGAGGGCACGCGTACCGGAAGTCTTCGGACGGGTAATCAGGACAATCGGTTCGTCCGGACCGCCGACTTCTTTCCAATTCTTGATTTTCGTCGTAAAGATCTCTTTTAGCTGCTGGCTGGTCAGGTTCTTTACAGTGGCAGCTACATCCTTATTGACAATGGTCGCAACGGTCATAACGCAGATCTTGTGGTCAAGGAGATTTTCTGCTTTATCCTTAGGCAGTTTGGATGCAGCCGGAACATCGGAGTTTCCCATATCGACAGAGCCTTCGGAGACCTGTTTGAGACCGGTGCCGCTTCCCCCAGCATTAAGACTGATGGATACATCTTTATGGTTCTTCTTGAAGCTTCTGCTGCATCCTTGACAAGCGGCAGGAGAGCCGATGAACCAGAACCCGTAATGTTTCCGGAAAGAGCCTTTTCGCCACCCGTCGTTGCTGCCTTCTTACCTCCGCAGCCAGCGAGCCCAACCACCATCATAGCTGTCAAACTCATCAGCAATCCTTTTCTTAACGCGCTTTTTACTTTCATCAATGATCCATCCTTTCTTACACCAATCTTTTTTATGAGCTGTATTGGTTTTGCTTTATGAATAGCCTACCCCACCTCTGTAAAGATTGACCTTTTCTTCCTGTAAAAATTTCGTAAAAACAAGCACGCCCGAAAGTACGTCCTCATCATGGGACAGCCTTACCCCATTTAGCAAAGGGCAATTGATTTGAGAACATGGCCAAAACTGCGGGTCTTATGGTAACTTTGTTACAGATTCACACCATAAATATGAACCCTTGGTGTCACTAGTTGAAATCCATCCGAACCATGATATGATGAACCCGTAACCTAAAAAGGAGGTCATATTATGCAGCGATTTACACTTCCAAGAGATATCTATCATGGCTATGGCTCCATGGAAATCCTTAAAAATTTAACAGGAAAACGTGCCATAATCTGCACCGGCGGAGGTTCCAGCCGTCGGAACGGTTCTCTCGGTAAAGCCGAGGCCTACCTCAAAGAGGCAGGCATGGAAGTAAAGATCTACGAAGGTATCGAATCCGATCCTTCAGTAGAAACTGTTCTTAAAGGCGCCAAGGTCATGCAGGAATTTGGTCCTGATTGGATCATCGCCATTGGCGGCGGCTCCCCCATTGATGCCGCAAAAGCCATGTGGATCAAATATGAGTACCATCCATCACCTTTGATGAAATGCGCAAGGTCTTTGGACTCCCCAAATTAAGGCGCAAAGCCCATTTTATTATCGCGATTTCGTCCACATCAGGCACGGCCACGGAAGTGACCAGTTTTTCCATCATCACCGATTATAAAAGCGGAATCAAGTACCCGATTGCAGACTTTGAGATTACACCGGACATGGCCATCATCGATCCTGAATTAACCCATGGCATGCCCCCAAAACTCGTGGCACATACTGGTATGGATGCCTTTACTCACGCCGTGGAAGCCTATGTGTCAACGGCTCATTGTGAATTTACGGACGCCCTTGCCATCCATGCCATAGAATGATTCAAAAATATCTGATTCCCTCTTACCAAGGCAACATGGAAGCAAGGGATAAGATGCATGATGCGCAGTGCCTTGCTGGGATGGCCTTTTCCAATGCCCTCCTGGGGATTGTCCACTCCATGGCCCATAAAACAGGAGCAGCCTTTGCTGATTATGGGGCCCACCTAATCCATGGGGCAGCCAATGCGATGTATCTGCCAAAGGTTATCCAGTTTAACGCGAAAGAAGAAGCGACCAAAAAACGCTACGCCATCATTTGCGACTACATGAAGCTGGGAGGAACGACAGACGAGGAAAAAGTCCATCTCCTCATTGACTGGATTCGTAATACGCAGAAAGAGCTGAGGATTCCCCGTGCCATCCGTTTCTATGGAAAGGATGCCCTTCCGACAGAGCAAGGGTTCATTCCGGAAGCCGTCTTTGAAGAAAGACTGCCCCAAATTGCCAAAGACGCCCTTTTAGATGCCTGCACCTCGTCCAATCCCCGTAAACCGACGGAAAGTGAGATGAAAAAGCTGCTCCAAGCCTGCTACTACGATAGGGATATTGATTTTTGAAGCCAACGGCGCCCCTTTCAGATGCATCAAAAGCTCCAGTCCTCCTTTAAAGAGGGCTGGAGCTTTTCTTACGCGCAATGAAATGGTTGAAATAAAAAGATCGATCTGGCAGGGTGGGTAAGGCACTCAATCATGGATCTTCAGTTGGTGAAGGCCTGGACAAATTGGGGATCAAAGTGATTCACAATGTCGCTGCGGCCCCGGTCAAGGGCTGCAATGGCGCTACGGTCTTCTGCTGAAAGGGTAAAATCAAAGACATCTATATTTTGCTTCATCCGTTCCAGATGGGTCGACTTTGGAATGACGATGACGCCACGGTCAAGATTCCAGCGCAAAGCCACCTGGGCGGCGGACTTGCCATACTTTTTCCCGATTTCTGTTAGGACCGGATGGGTGAAAAGACCATGTTTTCCTTCTGCAAAAGGCCCCCAAGCTTCCGGTTTCACGCCATAGTGTTTCATAAGTGCCAAGCATTTTCCTGCTGAAAGAAAGGATGCAGCTCGACTTGGTTAACTGCTGGCATGACGCGAACAGTCTCACAAAAATCAGCAAGGATATGAGGATAGAAATTACAGACCCCAATAGCTCGAACAAGTCCCTTGTCATGCGCCTCTTCCATGGCCCGATAGGCACCATAATAGTCCCCCATGGGCTGATGGATCAAGTAAAGATCCAGATAATCAAGATTCAGCTTATCAAGGGAAACCTTCAGGCTTCCTTAGCCTTTTCATAAGAAGCATCTTGAACCCATAGTTTCGTCGTAATAAAGAGCTCATTCCGAGGAATCCCGCTTTCCTTGATTGCCTCTCCAACAGCTTTTTCGTTGAAATACGCGGCAGCCGTATCAATGAGCCGGTACCCAGTTTCAAGGGCCATAAGGACACTTTCCCTGCAAATTTTTCGTCGGGAACCTGAAAAACACCAAATCCCAGTTGGGGCATCTTGATTCCCTGATTAAGGGTCACTTCCTGCATAAGGATTCCACCTTTCTTATTTTCTATCATATAATTTTTCAAATTGATTGCTGAATATGCCAATCTTTCTTATACTATAGCGAGAAATCCGTTTCTTGTACATTAGTAATATAGTATAATAGTATTTATAAAATAAATAGTGGAGGTGCGTATGATTGAATTTGAGCATCTTTTCCAATTCGTTGCCTTTGGAATGTACGGCACACTTTCAAAAACAGCAGAAATCCTGCACGTCTCACAGCCGACACTGACAAGGAACATGAAACTTTTGGAAAAGGAATTTGGTGTCATTCTATTTGCGCGGTCAAAAAATCACATTGCCCTCAATGAAAATGGGCTGCTTGCCATAAAGGAAGCAAGAAAGATTCTCTCCGAAATAGAAGTCATGACGGATAAAGTCCGTCAGCTCGACCGCTCAAGGCATACCTTGTCACTGGGAAGCTGTGCCCCCTATCCTGTCATGGACTTTGTACGGCTAGCAACGGAACTCTATCCATCGCAGTCACTGACAACGGAACTGCGCAGCACCGAGCCCCTTCTTCAAGGGCTGCGGGATGGGCGATACAATGTCATTATCCTGCCTTTTAAGCCGACTGACAGCGCACTCATCGCTCTCCCCTTCGGCAAGGAATCACTGTACTTCAACCTTCCCAAAGGGCATCCCCAGGAAAAAAGCTCCTCCCTTTCTTTTTCCGATTTGGACGGGACTGCCATGATTGTTTATTCCCACATCGGGTTCTGGAAGGATCTCATCAAGGAAACAATGCCCCATTCCCGTTTCCTGCTCCAAAGAACAGAGAGATGACTTTTTCGAGCTGGAGAAAGCTTCCTCCCTGCCTTCCTTCATTACGGACCGTGTCCTTAGTGAAGAACCTCTCAAAAATCGGACGGCTGTCCCGATTGTGGACCAATCGGCCCAGATTGAGTACTCTCTTGTCATGACAAAAAAGATGGGCCAACGCTATCCCCTCTTTACTAAATGGCTAAAACAAAAA
>ENA-OQCE01000160-OQCE01000160.1-human-gut-metagenome-genome-assembly--contig:-NODE-160-length-31378-cov-2.638284_pt1 | contig 31378 bp, 38 predicted proteins | sample MGYA00242495_ERZ504572 | MGnify/ENA primary metagenome ERZ504572 (study PRJEB26092, sample SAMD00036228) | human gut metagenome | host: Homo sapiens | study: EMG produced TPA metagenomics assembly of... | reverse complement strand
CCCCCACCCATTGGGGACAACCGTTTCCCTGCCGATGCCGGCATCAAATACCGGACCGTAAACGGACCGACCAAATTCCTCGCCTACCCGTCAACTCCCTGACTTCGAATTCATCCATCATCATAATTTCCATCGTTTTATTGTCCTGTAAAGATAAGCAATAATTACTGATATTCAAAATATAATGGCGTTTATATTCTACCTGTTTCTGCACCTATCTTCACCGATATTCGCCGATATTCCCCAAACCGTATTCCAACCTGTTGCGAAGCCCTATCTTCGTGTTGTCATCGATAATGAGATTTGCAGGAGGTTGTTGCCAATTGAGCGTTTGGCAAAATTCTCTTAGAAATTTTGTACCAACACATGGGCTATCCGTTCCAGGCCGTCGGCAAGCAACGTCCGGGGACAGGCTATATTCAGACGAATGAACCCCTCTCCACCAGGACCGTACAGTGTACCAGAATTGACCATCAGCTTCTGTCCCTCTTGCAAGCGTAGGGTCATGGCATCCGAGCCGATACTCGATGCTCGGCAATCTATCCAGACCAGATAGGTTCCTTCGAGTGGCAACACAGGATATTGCGGTAGCCGTTGCTCGAAAAAGCGGCAAAGATATTCGTAATTCTCCCACAAGTATTTCCGCAAAGCATCGAGCCATGCACCGCCTTCATTGTAAGCGGCTATCGTGGCGATAACGCCGAACGGATTAACGTCGCACACTTCGTTGATGTTGATGGCGCGGTCGATACGGCGGCGTACCCCTTCATCGGCAGCGATGATGTTGGCGATTTGCAATCCGGCAAGGTTGAATGCCTTACTCGGCGAAACGCAGGTTACGGAGTTTTGGCGGAAACGTTCGGACAGGGAGGCGAAAGGCGTGTAGTCATGCCCTTCATAGACCAGCTCACAATGAATCTCTCTGCCACGACGAACACCCCGTTATGCAGGCAGATGTCACCGATGCGCCACAGTTCCTCCGGCGTCCAGACCCGTCCGACCGGATTGTGAGGATTGCACAACAGCAGGATTTTCGCCTTCGGATCGGCCGCCTTTGTTTCGAGGTCGTCGAAGTCAATCGTGTAGCGGCCGTCCCGATAAACGAGGTAGTTGGCCGACAGTTCGCATCCGTTATTGCGAATCGACGAATAGAAACAGTTGTATGCCGGAGTCTGGACGATTATCTTGTCACTCGGTGCAGCCAAAGCTTTGATAATAGCGGACAGAGCTGGCACGACACCGTTCGTATAGATAATCCACCGGGGATCTATCTGCCAGCGATGCCGGTCATCGAACCACCGGACAACCGCGTCGTAGTAGGCTTTGGGGACTTTGGTATAGCCGAAAATACCATGCGCTATCCGCTTTTGCAAGGCTTCAACAATAGCTGGTGCTGTACGGAAATCCATATCCGCCACCCACATAGGCAATACATTCTCCTCTTCGGGAGTATCCCATTTGTAAGAATTCGTCCCGCGCCGCGGGATGATTGTATCGAAATCGTATTTCATAATTTATCTTTTTATTCGTAATTTATAAATCCAGTTACTGCCCTAAAGCCTGACAAGAAAAATCGTTCCCCGGAAGCAAAGCTCGATATCCAATATATCAAAGCTCCCATGACACCCATAATCAGCATCCCCGACCAGCCAACTGGGAAGCATATCACTGATGGTAATACCGGTCACCGCCAGCAGGGAACTGAAAATAAGCGTGGCTGTAACCGACTGGCGCAGTATCTTTCTGGCTCCCGCGAAATCCTCGGCTCCGATCCGGTGTGCTACCTGCACGGAAAATCCTGTTGTGGCTGCTGCTTCAGCGTCATACTCTTCCCTTCGCGGATAAGCGACAACAAGTAATCGGTCTTTCTCTTTTCTCTTCCCAAAGCCTCAATTCACAATCGGCAGGAGCTTTATATTTTCATCGAGGATGATCTCCCCATAGCTCTCGGCGGTAATACAGCCTGTCTGCGGATTCTTCACTCCGCCTATTGCACCTTTGATGGTTGCCTGCACCGAACTGTACTCGAAAGCCCGGTCACAATCTGGGCCGAAGGTGCAATTCTCCAACACGAGGTCGTGGGCATAGCAGAGCGGCTGTTCGCCGGTAATGTGACAGTTCACCAACCGAAGATTGCGCGAATGCCAGCCAGATATTCACCGTTGAGTTCGGAATCGTAGATCGTCACATTCTCCACCTCCCAGAAGGCATCCTTCGTAGTGATTTTGGCATTGCGCAACTCCACATTCTTCACATACTGGAAAACGTATTTGCTGTCGCTTTCCAATCCGTCTATACGGATGTTGCTGCTGAACATAAACGGATAAGTTCCTCCATGCAGTTTCAGATTTTTGATGTTCAGATTCTGGCAACGCCAGAACACTTCATCAGCATCGTTCATCTCTACGTTCTCGATTTCGATGTCGTGCATCTCGCGGAACATTTTGGGGGCGTCGATACGTGTATCGGTCATTTTCAGATGGTCGGAGTACCATAGTGCCGAACGTCCGCCTATATCGAAAAAGCAACGGTCAATAACGAAACCATGCACGTGCCAGAAAGGGTAGTTTCCTTCGAACCGGCAATCAATGGCTTCGATGTTGCTGCATTCCTTGATGGCCGACTCCCCGGCACGGATGACGACGTTCTCCAATCTGAGATTATGTGATTCGAACAAAGGTCTTTCTCCGCCGAATTCTGTGCTTGATATTACTTCCATATATTCCGTTCTTTAATTGTTATATAAATTATGTTTTGTCGGCCATGCCCTAATCTCGTTTCGCAGTGAGCAGCCACCGCTGTCATGCGGGCTTCGCTGACTGAAGTCGAGATTCCGCTACTGCCGTTTGTGGCGGACAGAGCGATTCGTTTACCGGCGAGTTTCCTTATTTTGTTCGAGTTTGTCATACTCTTCGTCCGTGACTGGTTCGAGCCATTCGTTGGATGTCTTTTCTCCCGGAACCTCGAAAGCCAGATGTGCAAACCAACTGTCGGCTGCCGCTCCGTGCCAATGCTTCACGTTAGCCGGGATATGGATGATCGTACCGGGTAGAATCTCTATCGCCGGCTTGCCTTCTTCCTGATACCAACCTCGTCCGGCTACACCGATAAGCATCTGTCCACCCCCTTTTGTCGCTTTATGGATATGCCAGTTATTACGGCTGCGAGGCTCAAAAGTTACGTTTGCTATCGGCACCTGTTCGCTCGAAACGGGTGCGAGGTAACCGTTACTAAACTGCGGTCACGCAGGCCCAATTTATTAGTGCGGCTCCACACTTCGCCGAAAAGAACATCGTCGTTGAGTTCCGCAAATTTGGGTGCGAACTCACCGAGTTGGGTGCGTCCTGTTGTCTGTACTATTTTTTCCTGTGCCATAACATTGAGTGTTAAAATGCTGAATACTGAAATTAAAAAGATCTTGTTCATAGTTGTTTTATTGTATGAAATTATTGAGTTTATTAGCCGGATTGAGCGGCGTTTGGTCAGACAATATTAACGACTTGACCATGTGCAGCGTCTCCAACTTGTACCTCTGAAAGTGTTCCGATGCGATATGTTTTTCATAAGCTGCATGACTCGCATACGTTTCAAGAATCGTTATATTGCAGGGATTCTCCTTTTCACCAATCGCATACATTGTCAATACGCCCGGCTCGTTACGCAGGGATATTTCGCCCACTTCGGTCGCATAGTTTATGTACTTGTCGAGATACTGCGGATAAACCTCTATTTTCGACAGCCTTATGATACCATCGGCCGTCATTGGCTCTTTGGCACACATACCTGGCAGCTTATCCAGATTCAAATATTTGCCGATGCTCTCTCCTGTAGTACGGGAAGCATCTGTTGTTGCTTCGACTGTGAGCAATGTAAAACTCGATGCCGTCCTTAAGAAATTTCTGCGATCCATCATCTTTTGTTTTTTCATTGTTTTTTCTGATTGCAAATTTATCGCGGTCGAATAAGCCGACTTGTATACGATTTACGGATATTTATACCCGAATCTTCGATTCAGTAATAACGCTGTATGTAATTCAATTCAAATGAATTACTTTTGCTCAAAAGAAATAAAAGAAAAGCTTATGGAAGAAGTTATAAAACTCAATGAGGTAGATAAATACAACAAACTGTTCGGACTCGAAACACGGCATCCGTTAGTAAGTGTAGTCGATTTGTCGAAGGCGACGCGGTGGCCGGAACATTTCAAGGTCAACTACGGCGTGTACGCTCTTTATCTGAAAGATACCTACTGCGGGAATATCACGTATGGACGTCAGAGTTACGACTATCAGGACGGTACGATAGTCGGTTTCGCCCCTGGTCAAGTTGCGGAAACCGAGATGCTGAAAAATATCCAGCCGAATGCTCACGGCATTCTGTTTCATCCCGACCTGATTCGAGGAACTGCTCTCGGTCAAGAAATTAAGAACTACTCATTCTTCTCTTATGAAACCCGCGAGGCGTTGCATCTTTCGGAGGATGAGCGTGAGATTGTAATGGACTGCCTGCATAAAATAGAGACGGAATTGAAGCATAGTATCGACAAACACAGCCGCCGGTTGATTTGTGCCAATATCGGACTGTTGCTCGACTATTGTATGCGTTTCTATGAAAGGCAGTTCACGACACGAGAACAGGTAAACAAAGATATTATCGTCCGTTTTGAACGACTATTAGACGATTATTTCGACAGCGATGGTCTTACGGGAGGGGTTGCCGACCGTCAAGTATTTTGCCGATAAGGTGTTTCTGTCTGCGAATTATTTCGGAGACATGATCCGTAAACAGACAGGGCAGACTGCCTCGGAATATATTCAAAATAAACTGATCGAACGGGCTAAAGAAGCCTTACTTGGCACAGATAAAACAACAAGTGAAATTGCTTACGGGCTGGGATTCCAATATCCGCAGCACCTGAGTCGGATGTTCAAACGGGTGACAGGTTATACTCCCAATGAATTTCGTTCTCAAAACTAGTCTTTGTATAGTAAACTATGAACGAACTGCAATTTCCTGTGCTTTATATCGACGATACAGCTAACCCTCATGCAATTCTTTCGTTCTTATGTCAGTCGGGATACTATTGTCTGATATTAACGGATTTTCTTGCTGAATTCGAAACAAAGTGTGGTCGGGTGTATTGCGACTACTGCGACGGAACACTCATCAGTTATCGTCCAGATACCGTCTGTGTGGAAATTCCCGCACCTTGCCTATGGATGGTTGCGTTTCACCCTGATCTGTTCAAGGGAAAAATGCTTGAAAAGACTATTGAAGAATACACGTTCTTTTCGTATGCACTCAAGGAAGCGTTGCATGTATCCCTAAAAGAAAAACGGATACTCTCTTCATGTGTTGACGATATTCGTAGGGAATTTCATCATGGTGCAGATTCCTACAAACGGACTATCTTGATACGGCATATTACCTGTCTGTTGGATTATACCACTCGTTTTTATGAACGGCAGTTCATTGTCCGTGAATTGAACAATGAACTCTGATACGGCAATACGAAAAACTTGTCAAACAATATATTGGAGATGGAAAACTTGCACAGAAACCGCTTACTTCTGCCTATTGTGCCGGACAACTTCATTTGTCGGAAGCCTATTTCAATGATCTGCTCGAATTGCAACTCGGACACACGCACAGCTGCCATCTTCAATTGAAACGTATCGAAATGGCAAAGGAGAAGCTACGTTCCTCAGGAGAATCCCTTTCTCAAATCGTTCATGAACTCGGATTTCCTTCGATACAGTATTTCAGTTTTCTTTTCAAGAAGATGACGGGGATAACGCCAAATAGTTACAGATCATTAAATTAACAATGCTTGATTTATTCAGCCATTCCTATTCGATACTGCCCAGCTTCTGTTCCGTCAGCACTGTCCGGCATATGTTTGTCCAATACATAATTTTGTATCCATTTATCCAATAAATCGGCAATTTCGGCGTTATTGAGGTCAGACATCAGGAAATGCGTATTGCCTCGGAATGCGATCTTAGGAAGTTCTACTAAGATCGCATTCCCGCCATAACGGTTGATTGCTTCTACAAACTTGCGTCCCATCTGTAACCGTACCCGCCAATTCTCACCACCGAGTTTATCAGTGGGCTCTTCGGGAATATAGTCACCGAAATAAAGTACAATAGGAATTCGCGTCAGTTTTAGAAATTCATCCATTGGAACACCTGTTCCTGAAAGAGTACCCGTCAAGCTTGACATCGGATCGGGGACTTCTCCTTCCGGGAAAAGATATCCGCCCGGTTCTAAAGAGACAACAGCTCGGATATTCGGGTTCTCAACTACTGCCAGCCATCCGGGGAATCCACCGGCCGAATGTGTTACAAGAATACCCTCTCCGATACGGTCGAACAGTGAGCCGAGTGCCGCGATGTCGGTTTTTATATCATGATTACTAATGTCAGGCGTCATTTGGCGAAAAAACTGATCGAGCGAAATGGAATCGGTCGGGAACTGAACTCCGGAATTGAAAGATGGCCACTCGCCGATACGCCAGATATCAAACCATAGTTGCTCGTCGGCTTTCGGTACCAGTCTTGTTTCAGCTGATGTGCGTCCCGCATCTCCGCGACCGGGCATATCGACAACATAAGTGCTGAAACCGCGCCGCAGCATTAAGGTCTGAAATCCTTCGCGACCGTCGGGAATCATTTGCCAGCAGCGGCCTGACTGTCCGTACCCATGAACGAAAACCAGCGGCATCTGGTGGGCCTTGGTCGGAATCTGGAAATCGATGACAGCATGGTCGGCATGATAGCTCTGTCCCTGTTCAATGGGGGTGCTCCAGTTGATAAAGCGACTGTTGTCATATTTTCCGGGACGATGTAATACTGTTCCACCAACAGCAAAGCTACCCTGACGGGCTATTGTAATCGGGGTCTCGTTGGGAGAAGTTGCTTGCCCGTATCCTGTCACTCCCAGCCATGACATGAACAAAATCAAGATATTTCTATTCATTTCTCTATTCTTTATAATTATTGTATTCTTCGTTTGTTACAGGTTCATACCACTGGGTTGCACCCAAATGAACCTTTGTGTTGATAGCTATATGTGTGAATCCGCTGTCGGAAGCTGCTCCGTGCCAATGCACCACGTCTGCCGGAATAGCGACTACATCTCCGGGATTCAAAATTTGTATGGGCTTCCCTTTTTCCTGATAGTAACCTTTCCCGGCAGTGGCGATCAGAATCTGGCCACCTGGATGTGAATGCCAACTGTTGCGGGCTTTCGGTTCGAATATCACATCGGAAACTACGACATCGAATGTTCCGCTGTCGGTCATCAACCGTTGGAGATATGCCGTACCGTTAAAATTAGTACCTTCAATGGCATTTCCTTTGGGGAAGATGGAAACAAATGCGGCAGGCTGGATTATTTCTACCTTGTTTGACGGTTTCGGGGTGCAAGCACCGAGTGCTGCAGCCAGTAAAAATAAGTAAGTTACTTTTTTCATGTTGAATAGTTATTTCTAATTTCATTTGCGATAAACGCTATGCCTCGGCACTATCCGGACAAGTTCGGTCCTCCACTCGGCTTTGCGGTTTATTTTAGATATTGTTTGAAGAAAGTGTCCAGTTTCGGAAGCGTGATTTTCAGATATTCCGGTTGGTCATACAAATCCACGTGCGTTGCCCCGGGTACGACAAACAGTTCTTTCGGTTCGGCAGCTTTCTCGTATGCGTCTTCAGAAAAATATTTCGATACAGCATTTTCTCCCACGATGAAAAGTAACGGACGCGGCGATATGGTCTCGATTTGCGTGAACGGAAAGAAGTTCATCATCGGTGCAAGGCTCGTGTAGGAGTAATAGCCCGTAGAGTTGGGATGCTGGCCACGCTTAGGATTGTCGTAATAGTCGAGGAAGTCGATTGCAAACTTCGGTGTGTTCTCATCCACTTTTTCGGGCAGGGCGCGAATATCTTTACGTGCAGCTCCATCATATTCAGCTGTGCGCTGACGACCGATTTCATCAAGAATAGACATACGCTGTTGATAGGTCTGCGTGTCACCTATGCCTTGACGGCGGGCACGTCCCATGTCATACATACTGATGGTGGCAAGAGCCTTGATGCGGTGATCGATCTGTGTTGCACTGACAGAGTAGCATCCTCCGCCACAGATACCGATCACACCTATCTTGTCAGCTTCGACTGCCGGATGGTTCGTGAGGAAATCGACCGCCGCACTGAAATCATCCACTCGTACTTCAGGCGATTCCATGCGACGTGGATAACCGCCGCTCTCACCATAGTAGGACGCATCGAAAGCCAATGTCACATAACCTATTTCCGCGAGCTTACGGGCATGAAGCCCGAAGTCTGCTCCTTGACACCGCCGAAGGATGACCGACGATGATGGCGGCATATTTCTTTGCTGGACTATAGTTTGCAGGAAAATAAAGATCACCGACCATATCGATCAGAAAACGGTTGTGGAACGTTACTTTCTGTTTCTTCACACCATTTCCTATTGTCACGGCCGGCGCTTCCGGAGCAGTGGTCAAACCTTGGCTTTGCAACACTTCGTTTAAGGCCAGTCTGCCGCCGTCAGCTTCGTCGCGTCCGATGTTCTTTTCGACAATAGCCAACACACTGCGTAATTCGTCTGGTGTTATGCCTACGTTCAGTGCAATACCCATGTGCCCTTTCAGCATCGGTTCCACGCCTTTGCCCAGCGAGGCGATTACGGCAACGGTCGTCAGTTCCCGTTCGGCATATGTCAGCACGTCCCGTTCGAAAAGGTCGGCGAAGAGGTGCTCTTTAAGGAAAACTTCGATTTCCGGAGCCAGTATAGCATAATCAGCTTTCGGTGCATCCGCTGGAATACCTGAGATCTCAACAAGAATGTCGCGTCCGCGCTCGTATTTGCTGCGGGTATCGGTTATCGGCGACGCTTTGCGTCCCCAGTCATCTTCGATGCCTTTTGCTTTACGCTCGTCAAGTACCGCAACCAATGTTTGCAATCCGCGCAGGGCACGAGGAAAACCGCAATAAGCATAGGCGTGTACCATTACTTCTTTAAGCTCGCTGACAGCCATGCCGTCATTCAGCCCGTCGATAAGGACGATTTTCAGTTTGTCGAGGTCACCCTTACCCGTAAGGCTGCGACCTCTGTAATGTGTTGTCGTTTACTGTCCATAGCTTGTTCTGCTTTCGGTGTTTGGGAGGTTACGATTCCGCATCCGAAGAAGACACCGAGTAACGTTGTTATAATTTTCAATTTTATATTCATAATCTCTATTATTTTATTTATCTGTTTTTACTTGGTGCAAAATTAGGCTGAGATTCCCGCCTCGACCAGTCATGGATTACGGTTTGAAGGATAATTATTACGGTTTTATTATTTACTGATTGCAAAAGCGTATACAGTAGTTGAGTAGCAGTTCGATATGTGAAGCGATGATTGATGCACTATGTCGGTCAATGGCATGATGTAACTCTTCTCCGATTTCCCGCAAGTTATCGGTTATGATGTTTCTTTCGTGCTCCGACAATGTTCCTTTACAGCAACAGCGTTTCGGATAGGTTTCGATACGGTTTTCGAGCGATGTGTCGCATAACAAATCGGGATGAAACAACACGCCCGAACAACATCCGGTATGTCGATGTCGGTTCAAAGGGATTTCGACTGTTTCACCGGGATAAATCAGTCGCAACCACTCTTTTCCCGATATTTTGTCTTGTTCTGGATCGTTGTAATACAACAACCCGTAAAAATCACACATCATCCGGATATCCTCGTTTAGATTTGTTCTTGACAAATCTACCATGCAGATCAACGGATGCAGCGTTTCATGTCCCGTTAATTTATTGAATCGGTCGATGGTCATAAGTCCTGAATTACTCATTTGTATCATTGTTATTTCTTTTATTCAGTTTTCCACGATGCAAAATTATAGGCTGTCCTAGTACCTCATAGGGTATGAATTACGGTTTCATGCATAATTATTACAGATTGGAACGGAGATAAGCCAAAGATATTTTCTACATTTGCACAGAAACAATGAAATAGACTGTTATGGAGAAGATTATAAAGCTAAATACTGTCAAGGATTATAATGACTTTTTGGGTATAGATACTCCGCATCCACTAGTGGGCGTAATTGATGCTTCAAAAATAAAACCACTGCATCATATCCGCAAGAGTATCGGGTTCTATGTCATTTATCTGAAAGATATAAAGTGCGCCGATCAGATAAAGTATGGTCGGAAATTCTACGATTTTCAGGAAGAAACCCTGGTATTCGCAGCACCGGGACAAGTCATCGGCAATGATGATACGGGAGAGCCGTTTCAGCCAAAAGGCTGGTGGCTGACATTTCAACCCGAATTGTTACATGGTACCCCCTTGAACCGTCACATGCAAGATTACACATTCTTTTCCTATGCCGTCAACGAGGCACTGCATCTCTCGAAGCAGGAAAGACAGACCGTGATAGACTGCATGATGAAAATAGACGATGAAATCAAAGGTGCTACGGATAGACATAGCAATCTGATTGTCGTTTCTGCTATCGAGTTGTTGCTCAACTATTGTATCCGCTTTTATGATGGACAGTTCATTACCCGCAAAAAGGAGAACAAGGACACACTCAGTTCGTTTGAAGCATTATTGAACGACTATTTCACTTCGGATAAACCCTCCAAATTCGGTACACCGACCGTAGCTTATTGTGCTGACCAGTTGCATCTGTCTGCAAATTATTTCGGAGACTTGATAAAAAAGGAGACAGGTTCATCTGCACAAGAATATATATTGGCAAAAACAATGGATACTGCAAAAGAGTGGCTGGCAGATCCGGATAAATCGATCAGTGATGTTGCCTATGCTTTGGGCTATCAATACCCGCAGTATTTCAGCAAAGCCTTTAAAAGAATTGTCGGATGTTCTCCGAATGAATACCGAACCTTAAACTGATTTTCCATTTCGTTAAATTCGAACAACCTTTCGTCTCTTTCGTTCTTTTATCCCTTTTGATTAAGAAAAACTTGTACAGCGGCAAGGATATAAGGCACATTGTGTATATATCCTTGTCACTGCACAAAATGAGTGACCTTTATATATCGCAGTTTTCTTTATGTAAATCCTTGCTCAGCCGCATGGCACAGAAGTTGGGGCCGCACATCGTGCAATATTCACCGTCCGTCACGGCACTGTCCTTGTAATATTGAAGGGCGCGTTCCGGATCGAAAGACAGATTGAACTGGTCTTTCCAGCGGAATTCGAAGCGGGCTTTGCTCAGAGCATTGTCACGGACTTGTGCTCCGGGATGTCCCTTTGCCAGGTCGGCGGCGTGGGCGGCGATCTTATAGGTGACGACACCCGTGCGGACATCTTCCTTATCCGGTAAACCGAGATGTTCTTTCGGAGTGACGTAACAGATCATTGCTGTGCCGTGCCAGGCAATCTGGGCGGCTCCGATAGCCGATGTGATATGGTCGTAACCTGGGGCGATATCTGTTGTCAGCGGGCCTAACGTGTAGAACGGGGCATTATGGCAAGCATATTGCTGTTCTTTCATGTTCTCTTGGATCTTATTCATCGGGACATGGCCCGGACCTTCGATGATGACCTGCACAAACTGGTCCCAGGCAACCTGGGTTAACTCACCCATCGTATGTAGTTCGGCAAATTGGGCGGCATCGTTCGCATCGTAGATGGAGCCCGGGCGAAGCCCGTCGCCGATCGAAACGGCGATATCGTACATTTTCAATATCTCGCATATTTCGGCGAAATGTGTATACAAGAAATTCTCTTCATTATGGATTTGCATCCACTTAGCCATGATTGAGCCTCCGCGTGAGACGATACCTGTCAAGCGCGTTTGTGTCAGTTCGATATGCTTTTTAAGCAAACCGGCATGGATGGTGAAATAGTCGACTCCCTGTTCAGCCTGTTCGATCAGTGTGTCGCGATAGATTTTCCAACTCAAGTCTTCTATCTTTCCGTTTACCTTTTCCAAAGCCTGGTAGATAGGGACTGTTCCCATCGGAACCGGACAGTTACGAATGATCCATTCGCGGGTTTCATGGATATTGTCTCCTGTCGAAAGATCCATCAAGGTGTCGCCTCCCCATTTGCAGCTCCATACAGCCTTTTCGATCTCTTCGTCTATACCGGACGAAAGGGCGGAGTTGCCGATATTGGTGTTGATCTTCACTAAGAATTTCCGGCCGATAATCATCGGTTCTGCTTCGGGGTGGTTGATGTTTGCTGGGATGATGGCACGCCCGGCGGCAATTTCTTTGCGGACAAATTCGGGAGTGATATATGATTTCAATCCTAACGCCTCGATCTGCTGGTTTTCGCGGATGGCGACATATTCCATTTCCGGAGTGATGATGCGCCGTTTCGCATAATACAGTTGGGTGATGTTTTTCCCCGCTTTGGCACGATAGGGTAGATGATGTTTTGGGAAACGGATGTGATCCAGTGAGGAATCGGCGAGGCGCTGCCGGCCATAATCGGAAGTCAGCTCTTCCAGGCGGATCAAGTCTTTGCGTCCTGCATACCAGGATTCGCGGATACGGGGAATGCCGTTTTGCGTATTGACCGGGATTTTCGGGTCCGAATAAGGTCCACTGGTATCATACACGATGACGGGATTGTTTTTTTTGTGGACCAACTCTCCGTTCTCATCGCGTGTGACGGTATCCAGTATTTTGATCTTTCGCATACCCACATTTATCTTATGTATCTTGCCGGGTATGTAGATCTTTTCCGATGAAGGATACGTGATGCGTATTCTGTTTTTATTTGCCATAGCTGTATTATTTTATTCTTTTTATATTTCAGAATCGTCCTGCAAGGGTCCGGTTTATGTTTGTTGATCTCCCGGATGAAACGGCGTGTCTCTTCGACCGGATCTTCAGCATTGATGATCGCTCCGGAAACGGCGATGCCTTCTATTCCTGTTTCCATCAATGGTGCAATATCTTCAAACTCGATCCCTCCGATGGCAAAGATAGGAATTTCAAGGCCAGCTTCTCTGCATTGTTCCATGATTTTTCGATACCCTTCCAACCCCAACACCGGACTCAGGTTCTTTTTGGTCTCGGTGTAGCGGTAGGGGCCCAAGCCTATGTAAGAAGCTCCTTCCCGATCTGCTTTCAGGATATCTTCGAACGTGTTGGCTGTTGCCCCCACCAGGAAAAGATCCTCTTTCCCTTTTTCGATAATACGGTGCCAGGCTTCGGAGACCGGTATGTCGTTTTTACCTAAATGGACACAGTGAATACCGGCTTTGAAAGCCATTTCCAGATCGTCGTCCAGACAGCAGGCGCAATCCGTATCGCAGTCAAACAGGGTAAAATGGGCGATTGCTTTGGCAACTTCCAGGTTCAAATTCTCTTTCATGCGGAGCTGTACCCAAGTACAACCGCCTTTGGTCACCATCTTGACCTCATCCAGTTCTGTGTATTTATTCGTACGGTGTGTGATGAACATCAACCGATTAGTACCGGTAAAACAGGCATACCTTCCTCTACCTGCACTTGTATATAAAAAATCGTCTAATTCCATGCTTGTAGCTTTTTATATTGTGTGATAATAGAATCCTCTTTATCTGCCGAAGGAGAGTTTCCCCAAACTGCTCCCAACACGGCAGCTCCCCCGAAGCGGAAAGGGCGTAGAAGGGGAAGGGTCGTCAGGTCTATGCCTCCTAAGGCCATGACTTTATCATTGATGATCCCGGCATTGGAAGCCTGTCTGAGTGTTTCCGGCTTGAAACCGTTCCCATAACCTTCTTTGGATATGCTTTGAAAAATCGGGCTAAGAAACAGATAGTCGAGTTTCCCGAACTGTTCGAGTTCCTCGATCGAATGGCATGAACAGCTGATTGTGCCTGTAAAACCGTCTGGCGGCTGGTTGTTGCGTCTGTTCAGGTGTATGCCGCCTAGGCATATTCTACTGCCAGGTTGAAACAGTCATGAAGCACGACTTTCGGATAGTAGATATCCGGAATCCGATCCAGCAACTTGCGCAATTCATTTGCTTCGCTATCCGGTTTACGCAGGTGAAGATGTTGCATCCCTTCATCAAACAGATGTGAAAGGATGCAATCCTCTCCCTTGAAAAAATAGGGCGAAGTAATAACGATCAGCTTTTTCATACTTCTATTTTTATGAGGGGAACCGGATCGAAAAAATGATTGAGAGGTCCGTGTCCATGTCCAGTCTCAACATTGGCCCCGGCATGAAGGGCTGCCGTTATGTAATCTTTTGCCGCACGTACAGCATCTGGCAGTTCTTTTCCTAAAGCCATATAGGCGGCGATGGCGGACGAGAGTGTGCAACCTGTACCGTGTGTATTTTGAGTCTGAATGGTCGGCACAGCCAGTCGGAGCGGAGCTTCATCGTGTGTAAACAAAATATCGGCCATTTCTTTACCTTCCAAGTGGCCGCCTTTCATCAATACGGCACGGCATCCCGAGACCAACAGCTTTTGTGCGGCTATTTCCATTTCTTCCTCGTTGCGTATCTGCATACCGGAGAGAAAGGCTGCTTCGTCAATATTTGGGGTGATCAGTGTGACGCGGTGGAAAAGTTCTTTCACGATGACTTCGATGGTTTCATCTTCTATCAGCTTGCTGCCGCTTGTCGAAATCATAACTGGGTCGAGAATGATTTTCGACGGGCAGAAATGATCGATTGAGCAGGCAACGATCCGGCTGCTTCCCAATTATGCAACATCCCGATCTTAACGGCATCGACGGTTAAGTCTTCGAATACGGCATGAATTTGCCCTTCGACGATTTCTGGAGAAACTGCGTGTATGCCTCTTACTCCCTGTGTGTTTTGGGCTGTGATCGATGTGATGGCAGAGGTTCCGAAGACTCCTAAAGCCGAAAATGTTTTCAGATCCGCTTGTATTCCGGCACCACCACTACTGTCTGAACCGGCAATAGTAAGTGCCACCGGATAGCGAAACGTCGTGTTTATTTTCATTTCTATATACAAAAGGAGGGAAAAAGCCTAATCTGTTCTTTCCTACGGCGGCATTACCCGCATCAGGTTCATGAGGGTATAATCTCAGCCCGTTAACAGTATGGCACCCCTTTCGGGAGACAAAGGTAGGAAGATTTTTTGTAATTGGAATATAATGTGCGTGTTTTGGAACACTCTGTAAAAAGAATCTGTTATACTTTTGCAGCGGTTTATTTAGAAACTGTTTTGATTTTTTACAAACAGCTTATTTTGCTGTTGGTTTTGTCTATGCTTTGAGTATCTTTTGGTCATATCCGTCCCGCTCTTTCGCTAGATAGCCCGCTATCTTTCTCATTAGGGTGACGAATATGTTCCAAAAAGCTATCTCGAATCATGAGGTAAAAAATAAAAACAGTTTCTTGGGAATAAAGTAAAAATAAAAGGATAAAAAATCGTGATGGGGAAGAAGATTGTTTTTTTGCTGGCATCCTTGTTTACGGTATGGATAGCAAACGGACAGAATACTATTATAAAGGGAGTTGTAACCGATTCAATTACAGGAGAAAGATTACCTTATGTTTCTCTTATATTTAAAGGAACGACAATTGGAACAGCGACTGACGGGGATGGCAACTTTTCATTCTCCGCTTTGACCGATGTCAAGAATTTGGAGGTATCTTATTTAGGGTATGACACGAAAGAAGTGAAGGTCATTCCGGGTAAAACGAATAATCTGAAAATAAAATTGGCTCCGAACGGGATCACGTTGAATGAGGTCGTCGTAAAGCCCAAGAAGGAGAAATACAGCAAGAAAGAGAATCCAGCCGTTAAGTTTGTAAAGCAAGTGATTGCTTCACGGGAAAGCAATGATCCGCGTAACCACGATTATTTCCAATACGATCAATATGAGAAGATGGTCTTTGCGATGAATGACTATCATCCCAAACCCAAAAAGAACGGAAAACCGGGCAAATTCGATTTTCTGATCGATTTTGTCGATACGCTTGATGTCGGTACGACTATTCTTCCGGTGTCGGAAAAGGAAAAGGTGGAATCTGTCTATTACCGTAAAGAGCCGAAGTCGGAAAAGCGTATTGTGAAAGGAAACAAGTCATCAGGTGTGGATGAGATATTCTCGCGTGATGGTATCCAGCAGTTTTTGAATGAGGTTTTCCGGGAAGTCGATATTTTCAAGAATGATATTCCTCTGTTTTTACAGAGATTTGTCAGTCCGCTGTCTACTATCGGACCGAATTATTACAAATATTATCTGCTTGATACGTTAAATGTGAACGGACAGAAATGTGTGGATTTGGGGTTTGTTCCTTTCAACTCGGAAACATTCGGTTTCACCGGCCGTCTGTTTGTTACACTTGATTCTACGTTCTTTGTACAGAAGGCAATTCTGAATGTCCCCAAAGACATCAATCTGAACTTCGTTTCCGGAATGACGATCGAACAGACATTCGAACGCACGCCCGACAGTACCCGGATCATTACGAAGGACGACATCAACGTCAACTTCAAATTGAGCGAGAAATCGAAAGGTATGTATGCGCGGCGATTGAATATCTACAGCAACCATTCTTTTGATGAACCCGATGCCGAACGAGCGCTTGTGTTTAAGGAGAGTGCACCCGTCATTACGCTAAAAGACGCTTATCAGCAATCGGAGGATTTTTGGACAAGTAACCGTCCGGAGGAGGCAATAAAGAAGAATCCGAACTCGGTCGAAAAGCTGATGGCTAAATTCCGTTCCGTTCCGATCTTTTATATAACGGAGAAAGTAGTTTCAGTCCTCGTGTCCGGCTATATCCCGACGAATAAGGACCCGCTGAAAAGTAAATTCGAGTTCGGGCCCATGAACACGGCAATCAGTGGCAATGCAATCGAAGGAGCCCGTTTCCGTGTGGGAGGAACAACGACGACGGCATTTAGCAGGAACCTGTTTTTGACGGATATATGGCGTATGGGACAAAAGATGAAAAGCTGAAATATGATGCTCTTGTCGAGTATTCGTTCAATGATCGTAAAGAATACCGTAAGGAATTTCCGCTGAACTCGATCCGCCTGGAATATATGTACGATATCAACCAGTTGGGACAGCAATACATGTATGCTAGCAAGGATAATATGTTCTTGGCCTGGAAACGCCAGAAAGATACGCGGGCCACTTATCTGCGGCAAGCCGAACTGACCTACTACCACGAACATTATAATGGTCTGGCCTATGGGGCTGTCGTCCGTAACCGTCGCGAATATGCAACCGAATATGCTGTATTTGACCGGATCGGACCGGATGGAACCATTAGCCCGGTCAAGAGTTATGATATGACGGAACTGGAGTTGAAATTCCGTTATGCCAAGGATGAAAAGTTCTACCAGACACGTAACCTTCGCTATCCGATTACTTTCGATGCATTGATCTTTAATTTCAGCCATGTAATGGCAAAGAAAGATTTGCTGGGTTCGTCGTATGATTATCACCGTACGGATATTGGTATTCAGAAGCGTTTCTGGTTCTCAGCTTTCGGTTATATTGATCTTATCACGAAAGCAGGGAAAGTATGGAACAAGGTTCCATATCCTTTGTTGATCCTGCCGAATGCAAATCTTTCGTATACGATTCAGCCGGAATCTTATACGAATATGAATGCGATGGAGTTCATCAGCGACGAATATGCTCCTGGGATTTGACATATTACATGAACGGAAACTTGTTGAACCGCCTGCCGCTTGTCAAGAAGTTGAAATGGAGAGAAGTATTCTGTTTCCGCGGCCTATGGGGACATCTGACCGACAAGAACAATCCGATGAATGGTGGAGAGGGGCTGTATCTTTTCCCTAACGGTTCGTACACTTTGGGCAAAGCTCCTTATATGGAAGCCAGTATCGGCATTGAAAACATCTTTAAGTTCCTTCGCCTTGATTACGTATGGCGTTTGAATTATCGCGACCATCCGGGTATCCAGACGAAAGGGGTTCGGTTCATGATGCGAATGTCATTCTGATATTATGTTTTTTCAGGCATGGATTTCACGGACAACTGTTTTCTTTTCGTGGTGGTTTCCATGTAATCCATGCCTAAATTATATAGAAAGTTGGATTTATTTCTCTTCTTAGAAAGCCTCTGTCATATTCATATAGACCTGCATGCCCGGCTGCCCGGGTTCTTTCCCTACGTCCAGTCTGAAGTTTTTTCCCGGTTGCATCTGAAAGCGGAGGCCAGCTCCGAAATTTAGTTTCCATTTATTCCAGTCAAAAGGAGTTTCCCCGATCGTTCCGGTTCCGACCCATGCCACAAAACCGCATTTTGCCCAAAAATTCCCGCTTTTGTATTTGGCCGGAGAGCCGAACATATGACGGTATTCAACGATTCCGTAAGCCATCGACTTGTCCCGGTACTTGCCCATATAGTAACCACGAAGGTCGAAAGGAGAACCGAAAGTCGGGAGTTCCGTAAAAGGAATGTCCCCTAAGCCGATCTGGCTTTTGGCAATCCAGGCAAGCGTACTGCGTGGACGAAATACGTTTTTAAACTGTCGGTATTCAAGCTCGATGATCTCGTAGTTATAAGCGCCTCCCCAATATTTACCGAACAATTTGAAATTAGCTCCTAACAACATACCGCGCGTAGGTGTCGCCACATCATCACGAGTGTCATATTGGATAAGTCCGCCGATACCGACGTTGAAGTATTTCCTTTTGAACTGTTGGAAATAGGGATCTTCCTCCATCACGGATTAACATCCGAAACCTTTGTGTAGTTCAAGTCAAACAAGCCGCCTAAATAGAAATGTGGGCGGACTTCCCATACGAATCGGGGGTACAATTGAAAATAGCTTCGATGAAACCGAGTAGTGGAATCACCCCTTTCGAGATTCTCCGCCTTTTCAAATCCTTTCCCGTAATAGTGTGAAGGCTCGTTCCGATAACCATAATTCATATAGATACGGAAACGGTTTTCATTGAAGAAAAACGTTCCAGCGCCAGCTACAACAATGGTCCCATTTATAGACAGGTTCAAACCGGCAGGCAGGAAAGAACGTTGGGAAATAGTGTCTTGTTTATTCATTCGGAAGCTGGCAAGGACGGCACCACCCACACCGAACGAAGCTTCCGGTGTATATGAAGGACCGCCCAGTACAGACCACCATATGTTTTTGTGGGCCCGGATGGAATCTTTACGCAATTGACGATAGTAACGTTTCAACTGCTTTTCGTTCAATTCCACTCCGTCTACGATGACAGTCTTCTTTCGAGCACGGTATCTGAAGGAGTCATTATTCTTCAGAGGATAGCGCAACGATATCGCGTTGTTCCTGAGCCTTTGCTGGCAAAGAAATCGCAAGTAAAGAGGCTCCCGCAAATACAACAATATATTTAAGCATTGACTAATCCTATTAATGAGGGCAAATGTAGGAAAAAAATCGGATTTATTTCAGAGGGGCAAACGGAACCAAAAAGGTCAGCCTTTCATCTTGCTGTAGATCTACATCTATTATTCCCCCCGAATTTGTCGGTAATCATGGCAATATAGCATGGGCTGTACAAAAAACGATTGTTTGTGTAAACAAACCATGTGTATTAATTGTTATTAATTTAGAGACATTGTTTAATAACAGAACCTGGCAACCTTAAGAAGTCCTGACTGGCAGGCACACGAAGATGAAAATTCAGTTTGAAATTAAGGAAAAATTGCCTGAGATTATTGCAGAAATAATGCATTCAGACAAGTGGCAAACGAAAATTCTTGAAAAAATGCATGGACTGGAGCGGATAACGATCAAGGATCCGAACTATAAGTCAGAAGCTTGTATCGAAATCTGGCAACATGAAATCCATATCCGGACAGCATGGTCCAATTATACTTATCGTATTTTTACGCGTGGAAATGCCGTCTGGTGTGAATACATCGGAGCCTATCGCGGTTTACTCGAACAGAAGCTCTTGCCGTCTCTTACCCCCAAAATGAATATTTTGGATTCGGAAGTAGTGGAAAGTTCATTAACTGGGAATAAGAGGCAGACCTTGCGTACTTATAGTTCGGAGAACTTGAAATTGAAGAACTTCCGTCGCGATAATTTCAAAGAAGAATATAATGTCACATCTCCGCAGGATCATCCGACTGTTGTATATGACGAATATATAAAGGAAGGGATGCCAATGCCTTCTCCCTATGGGGACAGTCAGCAAAGTAAATAACTACAAAAAGAAAGCACTTGGCTTCAGAACCAAATGCTTCTTTTGTAGTTATTTGTCACTTTCGACAATATCTGTGTCGGTCGGTATCTAAAGTTCCAGCGATGAAATTGTCCCACTGCCATAAGTTCTGGTTTATCGACAGACAGGTATATGTGAAATAAGATTAATGATATGTTGCAAAACATATCATTTTTGATCTGTTTATGCGATAAAACATATAAAAAACCTTGCTTTTCGGCTGAAAAGTGTTATATCATTTGGCTAAATAGGGCTTTTGCCTGTATATTTGCAGCCGTTAAAAACAAGAAAGCGATCCCTTAGCGAAGGTGAAGCCCTTGTTTATTTCCTGAAAATCAGGAGTCGGAGAAAAAGGCAATTAAAGGATGCTCCGATTAAGTTTAACATAAAAATGATGATATGAAAGTAAGAGCTTATGTTCTCTTTGTTGCGGTTGCATTGCTTGCTGTGTCTGCCGGAACTAAAAACGCAAAGCCGACAGTCGGCATTAACCCTGGCGACTTTGCTCCGAGAATAGAGTCTTTAGGAACCGAGAGCAATTTCAGTTTTCAAAATCATTCAGGACGTTACACATTGCTGAACTTCTGGGCAACTTACGATGCTGAATCGCGGGCTCGTAACGTTCAATTATGGAATGAAGTCAACAAGTTGAGTTCAGACAAGATTGCAATGTATTCGATCTCTTTAGACGAGAAAGAATCCATTTTTACTGAAACGGTAAAAGCCGACAAATTGGAAGGTACAAAGCAATTTCATGAAGAACTTGGCAGAAAGTCAGAATTGTTTGGGAAGTATAACCTGCAAAAGGGATTCTGTAACTTTCTGATTGACGACAAGGGGGTTATTATTGCTGCCAATGTAGCCCCGGAAGATCTGACGAAGGTATTGAAGAAGGGTTAATCAGCAGATTATTAGCAAAAAAGAGTTGTCCTTATCAAAAGGGGCAGCTCTTTTTTTATTATATTAGTCTATTTTGTTGATTCTTCTTAGTAAGTAGTGCGGTGCGTATGCACTGTTTAATGGTGCCTTTGTCATCATATCCTCGGCAACTGTTCATCACTGAGCATATCGACGATCCTGTAATTGCCATACAACGTTTTCATTTTAACCAGTGCATAGCCTTTTTCCTGAATACAGCCGATAACAGCTGCGTTCTTTCCTTCCGGATAATTCTGCATGACGGCAAGAGCCTGCTCCGTCTTTTCATCCGGTAAGATCACCAGCACCAGTCCTTCGTTGGCGATATAAAGCGGATCAAGTCCTAAAATCTCTGAAGCGCCGCGCACGGCATCGGGAATCGGGAGCAATGTGGACACCTTTGGGAACGACGCCGATTACGCATCCGCCATGATCTTGTTCCAACAAGGAATTGCGGAAAGCAGGATAGAAGATGCTGCTTATCAGTTGGTGCGTCATTCGTCCGCCGCCACCGTGTGCCAATAACACACAGTCGAAATCGGAGAAAGGAATGGGACAATTTGTCGTTATCATATTCTGTATCTATTTATATCTTATAGTAAGCAGCACAAAACCCCTTCCGAAGAAACCATCGGTGCACCGATCGGATGCTCGGGTGTGCAAATCGTTCCAAAGAAAGGGCAGTCTTTCGTTTGTTTTGTTCCTCGCATAATATCACCAGCGATGCACTGTCTCTTTTCCACGCTCGACGCAAGATCGTCAAAGCACTTTTTATACGCCTCCGTGTCAGGCGCGAGAAGAAGGTATGAGGCATCCTTGTGAAAGGGATTACATTTGTCAAAACATAAATGAAGAAGATGAAAGAGGAGGAAGTTGTCATATCAGTCCTGACCATCCAAGGTTTGGTACAGGGTGTCGGTTTCCGTTCGTTTATCTATCGGATCGCCAGTGAAATGAATATCTGTGGAGAAGTGGACAACCGGAATAATGGGGTCTGTATCCGTGCGACCCTTACTCCCGTGCAACGGGAACTCTTCATCGAACGCATACGTCGCGAACATCCGAAGGTGGCTTCCATACATAGGATAACCGTTTCGGAAAGGATAGAAGTTAGGAATCCATATATGGGTTTTCGTATTACTCCCAGTCGGTCGGAATCGGACGAGGTGATGCAGGTTGCTCCCGATATTGCCGTCTGTCCCGAATGCTTACGTGACCGGAAGACACAAGCGCAGCGCTTGCAATACCCTTTTGTCAACTGTGCGCATTGCGGACCTCGTTTTTCCATCATCGTGATCTGCCTTATGATAGGAGCCGAACAACCATGTCAGCTTTCTCGATGTGTCCGTCCTGCCGAAAAGAATATATAACGGTCAGCAACCGGCGTTTTCATGCTGAGCCTGTTGCCTGTAACCATTGCGGTCCGTCTTATTACGCCTTATATAATAAGGTAAAGGTAACAGGCTATTCGGAACTGCTCAACCTTTCATCCCGTTTGCTTCGTGAGGGTGAAGTGATTGCCGCGAAAGGGATAGGAGGCTATCACCTGATTTGTGATGCGAGGAGTGAAAAGGCAGTTTCCCGGCTACGGGATATCAAGCAGCGGGATGGCATGCCTTTTGCCGTACTGTTTCGGGATATAGAGAATATCCGCCGATACGTTTTCTCGAATGGGGTGGAAGAAAAGGCTTTGCTTTCCTGGCGTCGCCCGATCGTTCTGTTGAAGCAACTCCGGCTGTTGGCTTCGTCCGTCAATCCGGGAATGGAGACATTAGGATGTATGCTTCCTTATATGCCGCTCCATTCCGATTGGTTTGAACGGTTGGATACACCCGCATTGGTGATGACGAGTGGCAATATCAGCGAATGTCCGATAACCATTACCCCCGAAGAGGCAGAAAAGCAATTGGCCGGTAAAATACCCCTCTTGCTCCACCATAACCGGGTGGATGACTCAGTGTTACAGGTCTGTGGCGGTCAGTCCTGCTTGATACGTCGTTCGTGGGGATATGTGCCGGAACCGTCCTTTGCTGACGTTCCGGTTGAAGGAATCTTGCTTTCAGAACCGAAAAGGTAAATACGTTTGCTTTAGGGGAGGGAGAAACGATTCTGCAAAGCCAGTATATCGGTGACCTAAAGAATTGGGAGACCTTTCGATTCTATAAGGAATCACTTGAACGTTTTCAACATCTTTTTCGTTTCCGGCCATCCCTTTTGGTCTGCGATCTGCACCCTGACTATCTTTCCAGTGCGGGCCGGTTATTCGATGCCGTTTCATCTTTACTGGGCGTCTGTGATACCTCCACGCATCAGGCGGAAGCGCCTGTTAAGCTGGAACAACTGGCTTCCGATGAACATCAAAGTCGTTATTCTGTTTTAATAGAAAAGGAGTCTATCTCCATGTGTCCCGTATTGGAAGGAATATTGGAAGATCTGGCAGCCGGAGTTCCGGTAACCTGGTTATCCGCCCGTTTTCATAATACGTTGGCATGGCTTTTGGTAGAGATGGCGAAACAGTACAGGATGCAGACCGGAACGGACAAAGTCGTGATCTCAGGTGGCTGTTTTCAGAATAAACGTCTGACGGAACAGTTGCAGCGCATGTTTGCCGAAGCTGGTATCCTGCTGTTCGCACCGGGACATATACCTGTAACGACGGAGGTGTGGCGGTCGGGCAACTGGCAATAGAGGCTTCCCGGAAGAGGCAGTTATAGTATGAATGCAAAACATATATGTTTTGAAAACGAATCATATATGTTTTGATTGCAAAACACCTATGTTTTAAATGAAGTAGTTATATCGTTAAAGTTATGCATGAATTGTCGATCGCTCAAAGTATCGTTCAGCTATCCGAACAGCAGGCTCGCGAACATCATTCTTCGCAGATAGAAGAAGTGGAGCTTGAGACAGGGTGTCTTGCCGGAGTAGAGCTGCAAACATTGGAGTTTGCGATGGAAAGTGCGGTTAAAGGCACTTTGCTCGAAAAAGCGAAGATAATCCGCCGCTATGTAGACGGAGAAGGGCAGTGCTGCGATTGCGAAACGGTCTTTCCTATCGGGAATTTGTTTTCTCCCTGTCCTAATTGTGGTTCTTATTTGATAAATATAACAAAAGGGCGGGAACTTCGGATTAAATCAATTGTTATAAAATAAAAAGACAAACGCTTATGTGTGGAACTTGCGGATGCGGAGAGCATCATCATCACGATCACCTTCATGACCATGAATACTGGCACGGACATGAACATCACCACCGTCATCACGGTGAAGGAAAGTAATAACGCTGGAACAGGTATTCTCCAGCGCAATAATCTGTTGGCTGAACGTAACAAAGGCTATTTTGAGGCGAAACATATTTTTTGTCTGAATCTGATGAGTTCTCCAGGTTCCAGTAAAACGACATTATTGGAAGAAACGATACGCCAGTTGAATTCTGATGCCACTCTCGTTTGTCCTGCCACGTTCGATTTGGGAGAAGCGAAGAAAGTCGTTATCGTCAGTACACCGAAGGGGATGACAAGCCGTTGAAATATCCTCATATCTTCTTGGAGGCAGATGTCTGTGTGATCAACAAAATCGATCTGGCGCCTTATCTGGATACGGATGTGGAGACGTTGCGGAATAATGCCTTGAAAGTAAACCACCACTTGCAACTATTCGAAGTGTCTGCGACAAAAGGCACAGGAATGGATGCCTGGTATGATTGGTTGGTGAAAGAGTGTGCAAAATGTAAATAATTTATCCCAGATTTGATGGATAAACGGAGAAATAGACTATATTTGTTCCCGTTCATTGAATCAATTTAATCAAAATGTCATGATTAACCGAGAATTAATTAATCCTCAGAGCATCGTAGTGGTGGGAGGATCCAATAATGTACATAAACCGGGTGGCCGTTTGGTCCGCAATCTACTAGACGGGAAGTATAAAGGCGAACTATATGTCGTAAATGCTAAAGAAGACGATGTGCAGGGCCTGAAATCCTATCATTCAGTGCATGATATCCCAGAGACGGAACTGGCAATCATTTCTATTCCCGGTCCGGCCTGTCCGGAAGCTGTGGATGTGCTTGCCAAACAGAAAAACGTAAAGGCGTTCATTGTCATTTCGGCTGGTTTCGGAGAGGAAACGCATGAAGGGGCGATTCTGGAAGAACAGATGCTGAAAAGTATTAACGAAGCCGGTGCTTCATTGATCGGTCCGAATTGCATCGGTCTGATGAATATGCATTATCATGGTGTTTTTACTCAGCCGATTCCCGAATTTCATGCAGACGGGGTCGATTTTATTTCCAGTTCTGGTGGTACGGCACTTTTCATTATTGAATCGGCTTTGACAAAAGGACTCCGTTTTTCTTCGGTTTGGTCTGTCGGTAACTCCAAGCAGATTGGAGTGGAAGAAGTGATCGAATATATGGATCGCAACTTCGACCCGGTCCTTGACTCCAAAATAAAGATGCTCTATATCGAGCAGATCAAAAATCCGGATAAGCTCTTGTATCATGCTTCTTCCCTGATTCGCAAGGGTTGTCATATCGCAGCCATAAAAGCGGGTAGTACGGATGTCGGTAAGCGTGCCGCATCTTCCCACACAGGAGCGATTGCCAACTCGGACTCGGCAGTGGAAGCCCTGTTCCGCAAAGCGGGTATTGTGCGTTGTTTCAGCCGTGAAGAATTGACAACCGTTGCCAGTATCTTTACCTTGAAAGAAGTGAAGGGTAAAAACTGTGCGATTATCACGCATGCCGGAGGTCCGGCAGTAATGTTGGCGGATGCACTGGAAAAGGGACGGCTGAACGTTCCTAAGCTGGACGGTCCGCTTGCCGCAGAATTGAAATCCAAACTATATCCGGGAGCTGCTGTCGGCAATCCGATAGATATTATCGGTACAGGTACTCCCGAACATTTGGCCACCGCTATCGATTTCTGTGAGAACTGTTTCGAAGATATTGACCTGATGATGGTTATCTTTGGCAGTCCGGGTTTGGTAAAATTATACGATACTTATGAAGTGCTTCATAAGAAAATGGAGGAGTGCAAGAAGCCGATTTTTCCGGTATTGCCATCCATCGTAACAGCAGGTCCGGAAGTGAAAAGTTTCGTGAAGAAAGGTCATGTGAACTTTTCGGATGAAGTGACGTTGGGTACAGCCCTCTCGCGTGTGCTCAACACGCCGAAGCCCATGAGTACGGATATACAGTTGTATGGTGTTGACGTGCCCCGAAGTTCGCCGTATTATCGACCGGTTGCCGGGCAGCGGTTATTTGAATCCTGAAGAAGTCCGTACTTTGCTGAAAGCGGCTCAGATACCGTTGGTAGAAGAGTTCACGTCGACTGACCGCGACGAACTGGTCGCTTTCGCCAAGAGAGTTAAGTTCCCGGTTGTAGCAAGGTAGTCGGTCCTATACATAAGAGCGATATGGGGGGTGTTGCCTTGAATATCCGAAGTGAGGAGCATTTGATTTTCGAATATGAACGGATGATGCGTCTGCCTGATGTGACGGCCGTTATGGTACAACCGATGTTGAAAGGGCAGGAGTTGTTCTTAGGAGCTAAGTATGAAGACCGTTTCGGTCATGTCGTGCTTTGCGGTCTGGGAGGCATTTTTGTCGAAGTGCTGAAAGACGTCTCTTATGGTCTATCACCTCTGTCGTATGACGAAACTTATTCCATGATCCGTTCCCTGCGCGGTTATCCTATTATAAAGGGAACACGCGGCCAGCGGGGAGTGGATGAACAGCAGTATGCGGATATCATAGTCCGCCTGTCCACATTGCTCCGTTTTGCATCCGAAATCAAGGAAATGGACATCAATCCTCTTGTTGCGACTGAGCGGGGGTTGTTTGCCGTAGATGCACGTATACGAATTGAGAAGTGATTGATCTTGGATAAATTTCTGATACTAAATGTCCTGTATTCCGAAAGTCTTATAAAAAACTTTTGGAATACAGGACATTTCTTTTAGGCTTTAAAAATTCCCGCACGCAAATGTAGTTATTTACCGAATATGGATGGTAAAAAATAGTTGTAAAACATCTAAAATTATTTAACCATACATGCGAATGCGATCTTTAAATAGCATATATTTGCAGCATTGCAATCTGGAGATAGCAAAACTAAAATCTAAAATTAAATACTGTCGAATATGGAAAGAAAAAGAGTTTACACATTCGGAAATGGAAAAGCCGAAGGTAAAGCGGATATGAGAAATCTGCTGGGTGGTAAAGGTGCTAACCTTGCCGAAATGAATCTGATTGGTGTTCCGGTTCCTCCGGGTTTTACTATTACCACAGAAGTATGTTCCGAATATTATGATTTAGGAAAAGACAAAGTGGTTGAATTGTTGAAATCAGACGTTGAAAAGGCAATCGCCAATATTGAGACGTTGATGAATTCAAAGTTTGGAGATGTTGCCAATCCGTTGTTGGTATCCGTTCGTTCTGGTGCACGTGCATCTATGCCGGGTATGATGGACACAATCCTGAATTTAGGTTTGAACGATGAAGTGGTGGAAGGACTAAGCCGTAAGACGAACAATCCTCGGTTTGCATGGGATTCATATCGCCGTTTCGTACAAATGTACGGAGACGTCGTGTTGGGTATGAAACCGACCAACAAGGAAGATATCGATCCATTTGAAGCAATTATCGAAGAAGTCAAGGAAGCGAAAGGAGTGAAGCTTGACAATGAACTGGATGTGGAGGATCTGAAAGCACTGGTCGCTAAATTTAAAATGGCTGTCAAGGCTCAGACTGGTAAGGATTTCCCGACTTCCGCCTATGAACAACTTTGGGGCGCCATTTGTGCTGTGTTTGACAGCTGGATGAACGAACGTGCTATCCTCTATCGTAAGATGGAAGGGATTCCTGCCGAATGGGGCACGGCTGTCAGCGTACAGGCTATGGTGTTCGGCAATATGGGCGATACTTCCGCTACCGGTGTATGTTTCTCTCGTGATGCCGGTAACGGAGAAGACCTCTTCAATGGTGAATACTTGATCAACGCACAAGGCGAAGACGTGGTGGCTGGTATCCGTACACCGCAACAGATCACGAAGATTGGTTCGCAGCGTTGGGCGGAACGTGCTGGTATTTCAGAAGAAGACCGCGTCGCCAAATATCCTTCAATGGAAGAAGCCATGCCGGAAATCTATAGGCAACTGGACGAACTGCAAACAAAGCTGGAAAACCATTATCATGATATGCAGGATATGGAATTCACCGTGCAGGAAGGAAAACTGTGGTTCCTGCAAACCCGTAACGGAAAACGTACCGGTGCTGCAATGGTTAAAATCGCAATCGACTTGTTGCATCAAGGTATGATTGACGAGAAGACAGCATTGAAACGTATCGAACCGAATAAACTGGATGAACTGCTTCACCCGGTATTCGACAAGGTGGCCGAGAAACAGGCGAAAGTTTGGGTGAAAGGCTTGCCGGCATCTCCGGGAGCGGCAACAGGGCAGATCGTGTTCTTCGCCGATGATGCGGCAAAATGGCATGCTGACGGAAAGAAGATCGTAATGGTCCGTATCGAAACATCCCCTGAGGACCTGGCTGGTATGGCTGTTGCTGAAGGTATTCTGACTGCTCGTGGCGGTATGACTTCGCATGCTGCCGTTGTTGCACGCGGTATGGGTAAATGGCTGCGTATCCGGTGCCGGAGCTTTGGAAATCGATTATAAGAATAAGACCGTAGAAGTCGATGGTATTAAGCTGAAAGAAGGCGACTATATTTCTATAAACGGTACGACCGGTACGGTTTATGTCGGAAAGGTAGAGACGAAGGCTGCCGAACTGTCCGGTGATTTTGCCGAATTGATGACTTTGGCAGATAAATATACGAAGTTACAGGTTCGCACGAATGCCGATACTCCGCACGATGCTACGATCGCACGCAATTTCGGTGCTGTAGGTATTGGTTTGTGCCGCACGGAACATATGTTCTTCGAAGGTGAAAAAATCAAAGCCATGCGTGAAATGATCCTGGCGGAAGATGCGGAAGGACGTAAGAATGCACTGGCAAAGATCCTGCCTTACCAGAAGGAGGACTTCAAAGGTATTTTCAAGGCAATGGCAGGTTGTCCGGTAACCGTGCGTCTGCTCGATCCTCCTTTGCATGAATTCGTTCCTCATGATCTGAAAGGTCAGAAAGAAATGGCTGAAGCAATGGGCGTATCGGTAAAAGAGATCCAGAAACGAGTTGAATCATTATGTGAACATAACCCGATGTTAGGACATCGTGGTTGCCGTTTGGGTAATACATATCCCGAAATCACAGAAATGCAGACACGTGCCATTTTGGGAGCCGCTCTTGAACTGAAGAAGGAAGGTATTGAAGCTAAACCTGAAATCATGGTTCCGCTGACGGGTATCTTATACGAATTCAAGGAACAAGAAAAAGTGATCCGTAAAGCTGCCGCACAGTTGTTTGAAGAAATGGGAGACAGCATCGACTTCAAGGTCGGTACGATGATCGAAATTCCGCGTGCGGCATTGACTGCCGACCGTATTGCTTCTTCTGCCGAGTTCTTCTCGTTCGGTACAAACGACTTGACACAGATGACCTTCGGTTACTCTCGCGACGATATCGCTTCCTTCCTGCCTGTTTATTTGGAAAAGAAGATTCTGAAAGTCGATCCGTTCCAAGTTCTCGATCAGAATGGAGTGGGACAGTTGGTGCATATGGCTACAGAAAAGGGACGTGCTATCCGCCCGGATCTGAAATGTGGTATCTGTGGCGAACATGGCGGTGAACCTTCTTCTGTGAAGTTCTGCCACAAAGTAGGACTGAACTATGTATCCTGTTCACCCTTCCGCGTTCCAATTGCACGTATCGCGGCGGCGCAGGCTGCTATAGAAGACTGATATTTCTTTAGAAATACACTTTAATTATCAATAAGTTAGGCTGATAGATAGTTGTTGAGCTGTCTGTCAGCCTTTTATTATTTATTGCGTTATAAGCGTAAAATGAATAAAATGTAGGTAGATGTTTAGAAATAGTTTAGTATTTTTGCAACATATGTTTAGAGTATGTTTAGAGTTCTAAATTATTGATTTATGGCAACTTTCAAGACATGTGTGCAAAAACAGAGAAGTGACGGTTTTTATCCCGTTTACATAAGGGTTACTCATAATCGAAAATCGTCTTACATAAAAACGGATAAGATGGTGGATAAAAAAGGATTAACACGCACAGGCGAAGTGAAAGATCCTTTTGTGTTATCTTTTTGTTCAGACATTATTAAGACATATATAGATAAAGCCAATAAAGAAGATATATCGAAGTGGAGCATAAAAGAGCTTGTTGATTTTTTGGAAAAAACAGAAACCGACGTGTGCTTTTCAGATTTTGCACGAAAATATAAGTTTGAAATGGCAAAATCCGGTCAAGAAAGAAATGCAAAAAATTATCAGTTGGCGTATCAGCATTTGGAAAGATTCGCCGGGACGAATAAACTGATGTTTTCCAGATTCACAACTAAGTTTGTAAATGATTGGATGAAATCTTTATCTGGAACATCAAGGGCGAAAGAGATGTATCCTGTTTGCGTACGACAAATATTCAAAGCTGCCATATTGAAGTATAACGATTATGACCGTGGACTTATCCAGATAAAAACGAATCCTTGGCCAAAGATTGTTATTCCTAAATCCGATAAGCCGGAACATAAGGCCATACCTGCTTCAGAAATAAAAAAATTCTTTGAATTACCTCTTCCTCCTTCAAAGATGAAATGTCCACTCCCGGAATTAGCCCAAGATGTTGCCAAGATGGTGATGTGTTTGGCAGGTATAAATACTGCAGATTTGTATCATCTGAAGGTATCCGATTATAAAGATGGGAAAATTTCCTATAATAGACGGAAGACGGCTAAGTTCAGGAGTGATGGTGCGTATATGGAACTGGATGTGCCGGATATTTTAAAAGACTTGTTTGAAAAATACAAATCTGAAGACGGGGATGAATATCTTTTTAATTTCCATAAACGTTATTCTGATAATGACATTTTTAATGTGAATGTGAATGGCGGTCTAAGGAAAATTTGTCAATTCAATGAACTTCCAGAGTCATATTGTGTCTACACGTTCCGGCATAGCTGGGGAACGATTGCGAGAAATGATATAAGGGCAACTATGTATGATGTGGCGTTTGCATGAACCATGCAAGCGCTCATAAAGTGACGGAGGTATATGTCAAACCAGATTACTCGATTGTTTCGGAGTTAAACCGGAAAGTGATAGATTTTGTGTTTTATGATAAGTTGCCGGATTTATTGGAAGATGATGTA
>ENA-OQCE01000159-OQCE01000159.1-human-gut-metagenome-genome-assembly--contig:-NODE-159-length-31407-cov-2.143031_pt1 | contig 31407 bp, 35 predicted proteins | sample MGYA00242495_ERZ504572 | MGnify/ENA primary metagenome ERZ504572 (study PRJEB26092, sample SAMD00036228) | human gut metagenome | host: Homo sapiens | study: EMG produced TPA metagenomics assembly of... | reverse complement strand
ATTCTATACAACCTTTGATGTGACTGACAAGTACATAAAGCACCGGACAGGAAGCATGTGCACATCATCATTGATAATGCGGACTTTCCGGAACCGCTTCCGGACGAGGGGGATTTGATGTGGAGGTTGATGATTGGGTGGAAGTCGAAAACGATATCATTATGTAGTTTTTTATATCTTTTAATGTTATGCAGACGAAATCAATTCTAATGGCACTATTGGCCATGGCATTGGTAACGGCATGTACCAATGATGAAACAATAGAAATGAACCAGGGTGAAGGCATCAGTTTGAGTGCGATAGCAGGAAAGGCAATCCGTACGGGAAGCGAAGCCACCACAACCAACAGCATAGACAAATTCCATGTATTTGCCTTTACCCAAGAAGCAGAATACATGAATCACGATGTCCGGAGACAAGGGAACGTATGGTCGTATGGCGATACCAAATTCTGGCCGGAAACAGATGTGGACTTCTATTCGTATAGTCCGACGGATACGAAGAATGGTAATGTTGACATTACAGTAAATGGCGACAAGAAAATTACCGGCTATGAGGTACCCGGCGATGAGGACCTGCTTTATGCCTTGAACCTGGCTGAAAAGAAAGCCGAACATGAGGGCAAACAACCGGTTACGGTCAACTTCCGCCATGCCCTGTCACAGATTGTATTCAGAATCAAGAACACCAGTTCCAACCTGACAGTGTTCGTAGACGCAGTGAAAGTGGAGGGAATAGAGAAACAGGGTACATTCTCCTGGCCGACTTTGAGCACTACTACCCAATGGCAGGGAACTGAAAAGGATACGGAAACTGACAAGTCATGGGAACATGGGATATCGCATATAACAAAGAGAACGCAAAGCAGAACAGCTATGCCGCTGAGATTACTCCGATTATGGAACCAGGCTTTACAGGTTCCAAAGATGCATCTGTGTGGGACTTGACTGTTAAAACAGGCAATGGCTATAAGGGACTGCTCCTTTTGCCGCAGACATTGAATCCCTGGATTACGAAGACCGGTGGAACAGATGAAAATCCGGAGTACAAAATCACGGGGACAGCACGTGTGCTTGTTAAATGCAAGCTGGTAGATACGGCATCTGATGTACAATTGTGGCCAGACAAGGACTCACAAGAGGAAACCGCATGGGGGGGCGTCTCCCTGGTAGGAGAACCTAAGGACATAAGCGGAAAAAACGAACAAGTCTGGAAGCAGGGCAAACGCTATGTTTATACCCTTATCTTTGGTGAGGGCGGCGGCTTTAACCCTGATCCCGAAAATCCGGATCCTGAACCTGTTTTGGTTCCTATCACATTCGACGTAACTGTGGATAACTTTGTTGAATATCCTCAGGACCTCGATGTAAGCGTTCCTGATTCAAACCCCGGAAAATAAACTGAACCACCGCAAACCTGTCTTTTCCATCCGTCGGGTTGCGGAAATATAACAGACCGGGCGGGGTTGAATGTTCCCCTCCCGGTCACTACTTATTCAAATAAAAAATAAATGCCTATGCGACTTAATTTTAAAAAGGATTTTCTTCTTGTTACGGCCATGCTGGTCGCTGCCGGCTGTTCCGATAGCATGACGGGAGAAAACAATCCGGAACAACAGGTGCCGATTGCCTTTGGCACACAAGTTGCCACCCGCGCCGTGGTGGAAAGTGACAAGGAGGGTATGGATAATTTCACACTGTGGGGATGGGTACGGGAAAGCGACGGACCGAAACTGTTTTTCGATGCCGCTTCAGTTACTCCGTCGGGAAGCTATGGCGAGAAACGTTTTTGGGCTGTAGGCAGACCTTATGATTTTTTTGCGGTGCATCCGGAAAAAATGGAAGAGGATGGTGCCGCTACCGAAGTTTCCTGCAACGACAAGGGCGAACTCAGGGTTACGGGTTTTGATTCTTCCGGAATGGGGAAGGATGCCGTGGATTTGATGACGGCAACAGAGACAGACGTGACTTATGAGGGTGGCGGAACGATGGCGCCTGTGCTTCTGGCATTCAAACAATGAACTGGCACAGGTGAAATTAACTGTCCGTACCGGAGAGAAGCAGGCGGAAGTGTCGGACATCAGACTTTTCGGTGTGGACTATAAAGGTGACTTGCTGTGGACGCCGGAAAACTCGACATGGCAAAACCGGGTGAAATGTACGGAAGAGAAAACTCTTTTCGTACGCAGCGGGAGCGTGCGGATAGAAGCCGGAAGCAGCGCTACCGTGCTGGATGGCGTATTGCTGTTGCCGCAGCCGGTGACGGAGGATGTGGCGGTAACCTTTAAGTATGCCTATGCCGGCAAACCGCTGTCGGAGGCAAAAGAAGCGATGGTATACCTGGATGCGGCCCTGACAACGGAATGGATAAAGTCGAACACTTACCATTATAAAATAACGCTGCCTGCTGCCGATGCCGACATTACTGTCAAAGTGAACGTGGGCGATTGGGACAGCAAGGATATTTCGGCAGATTGGTAATCTCATAAACAGGAAGGAGAAGATATGAAAATCCTGAAATACTCATATATATGTATGTTTTCCGCAACGGCGGGGATAATGACGGCTTGTGCACCGGACGGGCAGGAAGGGATGTTTCCCGGAAAGGGAGAACCGGTGACGGTGAAATTTTCAATCGATACAAGGGCGGCAGAAACGGATGATTTCGATTCGCAGGTGAAGACACTCCGGGTGTATGCTTTTCAGGACGGTAGCCCGGTGGGGTATTATTATGGCGGTGAGGATGTGCAGACCCATATTTTCGAATGGAAGCTGCCACAAGGAGAAATCTGGTTTTATGCAGTGGCAAATGAACAGGCGGCCGGAGAACTGCTTAGCGAAAACAAGGGAGACATTTTTGTACTGCCCGGTGAGACTGTCGGGGGAGTACATCCGGTCGAAGGCTTGGAAGTAGTGCCGGACAGACTGGAGTCTTTTGACTTTCAGCCGGCTGCCGGAAGCGGAATATGTGTCGGGCGGAACGGCAACAGACAAGGATGAAACGGGAAAAAAATACCGCTCTGCCATTGTGCCAATGACCTGTAAGTATCGTGGAACAGTTACGCACGATAATCAGGAGATAAACCTGGAACTGAAACGCAGCATAGCGAAGCTACAGCTTTACTTTGCCAAGGCGGATGTGGCAGACGCCGGAGAGGGGCAGCTCTATATGGGGCGCGGGTTGTATCTCTACAATATGCCGGAATACGGGTATCTGTTTCCGAAAGAGAAGTACGAATATACGGGAGATTTCAATTTTCTGGAGGGAGCCGGTGAAAATTCCGACTCGAAGAATCAGAAGAACGGCAAGGTAATTCTGAGTGCGGGATGGCCGGAGGAACCGGAAATCGCTCCGCAAGAAGGGACACCGGAATATGAGGAGTATGAAAAGAACTTGCAGGAGAAGACCCATATCAACGAGATTAAGGCTTTGGCACATGCCGGGAATACAGACACGAAAAACTTTCAGTGGATGCCAGCCAAACCGATTTATCTGTTTGCCAACTCCAATGAAATTGCAGACCGTTATCCTGAGAATCCGTCAGCTGAGAGTTCAAGGGGATATTATCTGAAAATACTGTCGCATGAACATAAAGTGGGAAGTGACGGTACGGAAGGACATGAGGCTGATATGCAATATGTAGCTTTGCCCGAAGTGGAAGCCAACATGAACCTGCGGCTGTTTTCCGTTATTTCCATGCACGGACACGTGGCTATGACAGCACATTGGATGATTGTTTCGTGGGAAACCGGAGGCGGAGATGTGGAATTTAATTAGGCAGACGAATAACAGACAAAAATATACAGCATGATGAAAAAAACAGTGAATCATATTCTGGCGGCGGGACTGTTGGCGCTCCTGTCGCTTGCATCTTGCACCGATGAGTTCATCGAAGGAAACTACTTGCAGGGAGTAGACCGTGACAAGCGGGTGGAGGTGAGGCTTCCGTTCGGTGTGGGACGTGGCATCACTACCACGATTACAACCCGTGCGGCAGGTGGAGAGATTGATTATGACTCCCAGCTTTCGGGCGTGATGGCTTTTGTATATGAAGCGAAGAGCGACAATCCGGAAGAAAATGAGTTGTTGGCCTATCATCTGTTCTCCAATCCGTCCAATAAGCCGCTGGAAGGCGCTACCGGCGGATGGATTGCCGATAATGACGACCCTACGTGCGGTGAAATCAAGTTCTATGTTCCGGTGGGCGATGTGTATATCTATCTGTTGGGCAATGCGCAAAGTTCGTTCCTTAATTTCTTTCCGGGAGTATCGGGTGGGGATGCGCTGGGCACTCAGGCGGAGTTTTTTGAAAAAGCAACCCCGAAGTGAACGGAAACATACACAGCGTAGACGGTTATCTGCCGCTTACGGGTATGGTGAACAACAATACAGGATTATGTCATGTGAACGAACAGGGGCAAATCAGTTATACGGATGAAGAGGGAAAAACTCATACGCTGTTGCCGGACGGTAAACACGATGAAGACAACTCGTTTGTGCTGAAACGCCTGCTGAGCAAGATTACAATGAATATCAGGGAAGGTAAAGGAGTGAAGTTTACGGCGCGAGATTACACGGTTCGCCATATACCTCATTATGTGTCGCCCACCGCACAGGCGTGGACGGAAGAAGAGCGGGACCGTATCCTGGTGGAAGATGCCAAGCCGGTGAATTTCGGTTTACTGGATTCTCTCACTTTTACTATATACCTGCCGGAGAACATACGCAAGGTAAGACCCGGCGTGGAGATTACCGAATACAGGCAGCGGGATAAGGTGGTGAAGACTGCCGACAATAAAAATACGGAAGAGACCGCTCCCGATGATTTTCATGCTGATAATGCCGATAATCACAAAGGGCACTACAAGTTTGAGTTTGCTCCGAAAGCTTCTACTTATATTGAACTGACCGGATGGTTTGAAAATGCAGACAAGACGGTTGCTGCCGATGTCCGTTATTATATCCATTTGGGTAATTTCGGGAAAGACCTCAATCACTTCAGCGTGGAGCGCGACCATCACTATACGTATAATGTAACCATCAACGGAGTGGATGATATAGTGGTGGAAGTGGAAGATGAGAACGAGAAGACTCCGGGAGCGGAAGGAGTGGTGTTCAAGCATGAGGCTTTCGCACATATCGATGCCCATTTTGACCAGGTGGAGATGAAATTCATGCGGAAAGACATTGAGAAGGGTGTCTATCTGTATACCGACACACCTTTCGGGGTCATGGGGGTGATGTATTATCCTAAAGGTACCCCAGACGGAGGTTTGGAAGGCAAATGTGTATCCGTGAGCAGTTTCGGTATTACCAAAGAGGTGGCACAAGGCTATCTGGCGTGGCTGGAGTTTGCGAAAGAGACGCAAAAGGATAACTATTTCTATAATGGAACAAAACCGGATAAGGAAAGCCCCTATCTCCTGGAATACTATTATCCAGGCAAGGTGAAAAGTGTGTTCGATGCGCTCGATGAGTTTTATGCAAGCAAGGAGGATTCGGCGTACTACACCTGCTTTGTGGATGAGAACTTTTATGAAAGACATCCCGACCCGCGTATTACGGTACCGGTACATCTGAAAGATTTTATCAACTGCAAGGACCGTATCTTCTCGCTTGCTACCGACCTCGAGTTCAGCCAAGATGGTAAGAGCGCGGTGTCGCAGTCGGTTTATACGCTGAAACAACGTTCCATTGCCTGCTTCTATGATATGAACGATGAGACTCTCAATAAATTCGGCTTGGAGTCGGTGGAAGAGCAGACGGCCATCCTGTATGAGCCAGAATCGGACCAGAGGGAAGTTTGGGACGGCAGAAAGAATACTTGGCAAAAGCTGGATGGTCAGGTTGGAAATTGTAATATACATGGTATGGAATGGGGGCTTAAAACATCACCTTTCCTATCCGGTTTTATACTGAGGAAAGATGGAAGTCTGAAGGAATCCCGACCGATTAGCGGACAGGCCGACGATCCGGTTATCATGCTGATACGTAACCGTGATTTGAACGGCAACGGCTATCTGGACGAGACAGAACTGCGCTGGTATGTACCTGCCATAGGGCAATTGGTGGGTATGTGGCTGGGAGAGCCTGCCATGGCAAAAGAAGCCGCCTTGTGGAAATCGTCTTTCGATATATATATAGGAGCAGACGGGAAAAAGATAAACAAGGATCCCGTACAGGGATATACGGCCAGTACATACGGTCCTTATTCCACAATATGGTCGGAACTGGGAGGATACATAAGTCATACGTATCTGAGGCACATGATTAGTGTGAGGAGCTTGGGAAGCGGAGTCGTGAGTGGCAGGATGGACAGGGAAGTTTCGTCTCCTTATTACAAATACGATGAAGCAAGCCGTACACTGGAAGTCTTTTTGGCGGACGAAGCCATGCGCTCGTTCAGTTACCGGGAGCTTCAGCCCCATAACGAACGCGATACGCAGAACCGTCTGTACAAGAAATTCCAGCTGGCACAAGAACCCATGCTGATGGATACGATTGCGGAATTTGAGTGCACTGACCCGAGTCACCTGAGATTTGATAAAGATACTCCCAGTAAGGTAACATGGACAGGTACGACATTGAAACTTATTGAGATAGACAATGCCAAACGAGATAAGTTTACCATAGCCCAAGACTATCACGAAGCAGGAGACGGAGTGACCCCCGCCGGAGCGTGGCGCTTGCCTAATGAACGCGAACTGACATTGATTCAGCTGGCATTCAACTTCTTCCAGGATGAGGACAACCTGCCTTTCTCGCCCATGGTGAAGCCGGGAGACAAGGATGCCGTAGGTGATGCTTACGGCTGGTACAACCCACTCAGTCTGACATGCGATTTAAGTGATAAAAGGAAGCATAACTTTAAGCACCGGCTTTGCGCCGTGTTCCATTGCCGTACGGCGTATTCTTACAGCCGCTATTATCCCGGTAGACACGAATATACGCCTACCGGTTACATACTGAACTATTGGAAGACCGATTCGGAAGGGGAGTTGCTGAAAATTCGCCGGGTAGAAATGCATATGATGCGCTACTATTCAGATGAGAGAGGCATGGTGGAGGAAGACAAGGAAGAACGGAAAAAATACGGCAGAGCCGGTGTGTTCTGTGTGCGCGATGTGAGATACTGATCTGTAGGAATAATCGGATAGTTTTCCTTCAAAGAATCTATTCGAAAATGCCAGAGATTGTCAAATTGCATATTTGGTAAAAGATTGTGGGTTTAAGTATGCCGATGAAACATTCCATCATCGGCATACTCATTTTTTTAAAAGCATACTTTTTAGCATGATTAATTTGTAAAGTATCAATAGATACGCTACACTTTTTCTTTTCGTAGGCAAATCTTAATCCGTATCTTCGTAGCATGAAAGAAGATATACGGAAAATACGGATGCGCCAAAAAATGGCTTGAGCTATATGGTTAAACGGGTTCTATGACAAAGACTGCCCTTCGGCGAGGGATTCCTGTTTCACGTTATACCTTGGATAAATCGTGAGAAAGAACAAGGCAAGTCGGATTTGTCCGATAAGTCTAAACGTCCATCAAGACTTGCCAATGTGAAGATAACACCTGAAATTGAAACCACTATCCTTAATCTGCGTGAGACGAGAAGATGGGGGAGCGCAACGGATTGCCAACTATCTGCTTAGGAAGAGAATAAAGCTCTCAGCCATGACGGTGTGGTATGTGTTAAAAAAGCATCAAGTCAAGACTGTTGTGAAACGACGTAAAAAGTCAGCCTGTACACGATACAGTAAAGAAATTCTAGGAGAGAGGGCTCAGCTGGATGTAATGAAAGTACGAAACGGGGCATACCAGTTCACAGCCATAGATGGTTGCACCCCTTTGAGAACTATTCGTGTATATCCCAATAAAAAAGCAGAAAGTACAATTCATTTTTAAATTCATAAAACATAGAAACAAGAAAACTCTTATTCAATAGCTGTGAACAATCAAAATATATCGCGGATTGTTTTACGCTTTTAAATTCATCGGTCGGGGAACGGCCAGCGCTCTTGTCGGGACCACCCGTCCCGACAAGAATAAAAATTCGCTAATGTAGCAAATCTGTTGTTATGGCACAGATAAAACTTACATCAATGATATTTTGATTTGGTTATTAAGGATCATATTATTATTTGATTCTAGTTTAGGAAGCAGTTTACTTACTTTGGCTTTATTCTTCTCCCATTGATTGGGGTACCTTACATCTTGTAGATGTACGCACTTGTTCGTTTTTGATTTTTACTATGAAGTAAAACATTATTGATTTTGTCTCTTTAGGTTTTACTAGGTTATGGTAGGGGGGTATCTTTTGGACAAAACATTGTTTGATTTCATTGTTTGAAATCATTGTTTCAGCTTTCTTAATAGAATCATTATTTGATGTTTCAGAATGTGCCATAATAGGGTGTTCTAGGCATATAGGCATAAAATAAGACACACAACTATTGCTGTATGTCTTACTCGTGGAGCGTATGAGACTCGAACTCATCACCTCGACACTGCCAGTGTCGCGCTCTAGCCAGATGAGCTAACGCCCCGTTGCCAACGTTTGCAGGCTTGCTTTCGTTTTTGATGGTGCAAATATAATGCATTATTCTGAAATAATTGCTATGTTTGCGAAAGAATTTGAAAAAATAAGTTATGCTGATATATAATACCACTTATCATGTAGAGGAAGGAGAAGACAAAAACTTCCTGATATGGATGCAGGAACACTATCTTCCCGAGGTAGAAAAGAACGGAACATTGTATGCTCCACGTATAGCCCGTATCTTGAGTCATATTGAAGAAGGAAGCATCTGCTATTCTGTTCAGTTTGAGGTGGAAAACTCTGCCAAACTGCATCGTTGGCATCAAGAGCAAGGAGTGAAACTGAACGAGGAATTACTGAATATCTTTAAAGATAAAGTGATTGGCTTTCCTACATTGATGGAGGTAATAGTGTGATACAACCGGTCAAAGAGAAAATAATATTGGGTATAGACCCTGGTACCACCATTATGGGGTATGGAGTATTGCGTGTGGCAGGTGTCAAGCCGGAAATGATAGCCATGGGAATTATCGACCTCCGCAAATTTGGAGACCACTATCTGAAGTTACGTCATATTCATGAACGGGTACTGAGTATCATAGAGAGTTATTTGCCTGACGAGCTCGCTATTGAGGCCCCTTTCTTCGGAAAGAATGTACAGTCCATGTTGAAGTTGGGGCGTGCGCAAGGCGTAGCAATGGCAGCTGCTTTGAGCAGGGATATTCCCATTACGGAATATGCTCCTTTAAAAATAAAGATGGCCATCACCGGAAACGGACAGGCATCCAAGGAACAGGTGGCGGACATGTTGCAGCGTATGCTGCATTTTCCTAAAGAGGATATGCCTACTTTTATGGATGCAACGGACGGGCTTGCTGCTGCCTATTGTCACTTTCTGCAGATGGGGCGTCCCACGGTGGAGAAAGGCTATCATGGCTGGAAAGACTTTATTGCCAAAAATCCGGATAAGGTGAAGAAGTGATAAGAATTGAAATGTAGAATCTAAAAATAATATCATGAAATTGAATGAACTTGCTATCATTGGAGTGGCTGCAACGACGGTTGTAAGCTGCACTCCCGCGAAGACGGAGTATGCTTCGTACGAACTTTACCCTGTCCGTTCGGGTAGTCTGACAGAGATGGAATATACACCTGCTGCCACGCAATTCACATTGTGGGCACCTACGGCGGATGAAGTTCGCCTGATGTTGTTCGAAGCAGGAGACGGAGGGCATGCCTATGAAACTATTTCAATGGAATCCTCTGAAGAAGGAACTTGGAAAACTAAAGTTGAAAAGGACTTGATAGGTAAATTCTACACATTCAATGTGAAAATCAATGATAAGTGGTTGGGGGACACTCCGGGTATCAATGCCAAAGCTGTAGGGTGAATGGAAAGCGTGCCGCCATCATCGACATGAAATCCACGGACCCCAAAGGATGGCAGATGATAAACGTCCGGCATTGGCCTCTCCTGCCGATGTGATTCTTTATGAAATGCACCATCGTGATATGTCCATTGATCCGTCGTCGGGTATTGAGCATAAAGGAAAGTTCCTGGCATTGACAGAACAAGGAACGGTAAGTCCCGACAAGCTGGCAACCGGCATTGACCATCTGAAAGAATTGGGAGTGACACATGTACATCTCCTTCCGTCTTATGACTATGCCTCCGTTGATGAGACAAGGCTGGACGAGAACAAGTATAATTGGGGATATGATCCGCAGAACTACAATGTGCCTGACGGCTCTTATTCTACCGACCCTACAAACCGGATGTTCGTATCCGGGAATTCAAGCAGATGGTGCAGGCTTTGCACAAAGCAGGTATCCGTGTTGTTCTGGATGTGGTGTATAACCATACTTTCAATACATCCGACAGTAATTTTGAACGTACAGTGCCGGGATACTTTTACCGTCAGCGACCGGACGGAACGTATGCAGACGGTTCGGCTTGTGGCAATGAAACTGCCAGCAACCGTCCGATGATGCGTAAATACATGATAGAGTCTGTATTACATTGGATTAATGAATATCACATTGACGGATTCCGTTTTGACTTGATGGGTATCCATGACATCGAGACAATGAACGAAATCCGTAAGGCGGCAACGTCTGTAGATCCGACCATATTTATATATGGTGAAGGATGGGCGGCATCGGCTCCACAGATGGCGGAAGATTCTCTGGCAATGAAAGCCAATACTTATAAGATGCCGGGTGTTGCTGCTTTCTCTGACGAAATGCGTGATGCTTTGCGCGGTCCGTTCAATGACAATCATCAAGGTGCTTTCCTTGCCGGATTGCCGGGAGGAGAGGAGAGCATAAAGTTTGGTATTGTAGGAGCCATCAGGCATCCGCAAGTAAATAATGACTCTGTGAATTATAGTAAGGCTCCGTGGCGGAACAACCTACACAGATGATCAGCTATGTTTCCTGCCATGATGATATGTGCTTGGTGGATAGGCTGAAAGCAAGTATCCCGGGTATTACTCCCGTAGAATTGGCAAAGCTTGACAAACTGGCGCAAACAGCCGTATTCACTTCCCAAGGTGTACCGTTTATTTATGCCGGTGAGGAAGTGATGCGTGACAAGAAGGGAGTACACAATAGTTTTGAGAGTCCCGATTCCATCAATGCGGTTGATTGGAGACGAAAGGCGGAGCATACAGATGTATTTGCTTATTATAAAGGTTTGATACAGCTTCGTAAAAAGCATCCGGCTTTCCGTATGGGTGATGCGGATTTGGTGCGTAAGCATTTGGAATTTCTACCGGTTGACGGCAGCAATGTGGTGGTTTACCGTCTGAAAGAAAATGCCAACGGTGATGCATGGGGAGATATTATAGTAGTCTTGAATGCCCGTAAGGAGCCTGCCAAACTTACCGTACCCGAAGGTAAATATACAGTGGTCTGCAAGGATGGCTTTATCAATGAACAAGGTTTGGGCACACTGTACGGCCCCGAAGTTGTTGTTCCGGCCCAATCGGCACTGATTATGTATAAATGATGATTGGATGATGCAGCAACATACAATACACATAGCGGGGGGCGTAGTACGCAACCCGCTTGTTCGTTTGACAGAGCCTGTCACCCTTGATTTTCTGGCAGGAGAACACATTGCCATTGTAGGACCGAACGGAGCCGGAAAGAGCCTCCTGGTGGATATGCTGATGGGAAAGTATCCTTTGCGTGATGGTGAGCTTACCTATGATTTCTCTCCCTCCCTCACGAAAACTGCCTATGACAATATCAAATACATTGCCTTCCGTGATACTTACGGTTCTGCCGATGCCAATTATTACTATCAACAGCGTTGGAATGCCCACGACCAGGAGGATGCTCCGCTAGTACGCGAAGTGCTGGGAGAGGTAAAAGACGATGCCTTGAGGCGGCAGCTATTTGAACTTTTCAGCATAGAGCCGATGCTTGACAAGAAAATCATTCTTCTCAGCAGTGGGGAGCTGCGCAAGTTTCAGTTGACTAAAGCTTTACTGACTGCTCCCCGAATTCTTATCATGGACAATCCTTTCATAGGGCTGGATGCGCTACCCGTGAACTGCTTTTTAATTTGCTGGAGCGGCTTACCCGGCTGGGCGAGTTGCAGATTGTCCTTGTGCTTTCCATGTTGGATGACATACCTTCATTTGTTACACACGTTGTGCCGGTAGAGGAGATGAAGGTGGGCGAAAAGATGGAACGTGAGGAGTATGTGCAGGCATTCTGTGCGGACAATCAGATGCGTATTCAGGAAGAGGCCGGAGCGTTGGAGGAATTGCAGCGGCGTATTCTCGATTTGCCCTACGAACATGCGAATTTCACTTCGGACGAAGTGGTGAAATTGAACGGGGTTAGCATCCGTTACGATGACCGTACCATTCTGAAGGAGCTGGATTGGACAGTGATGCGTGGTGAGAAGTGGGCGCTGAGTGGCGAGAACGGTGCCGGCAAGTCTACCTTGCTTAGTTTGGTTTGTGCGGATAATCCGCAGTCATACGCCTGCGATATCAGTCTTTTCGGACGGAAGCGCGGAACGGGGGAGAGTATTTGGGAAATCAAGAAACACATCGGTTATGTCAGTCCGGAAATGCATCGTGCTTATCTGAAGAATCTGCCTGCCATAGAGATTGTCGCTTCCGGTCTGCACGACAGCATCGGATTGTATAAACGTCCTCATGCCGAACAGATGTCGGTATGTGAGTGGTGGATGGAGATTTTCGGTATTGCCGCCTTGAAAGACAATCCTTTTCTGCAACTCTCCAGCGGGGAACAGCGTCTGGCATTATTGGCACGTGCTTTTGTCAAGGACCCGGAACTGCTGATATTGGATGAACCGCTTCATGGACTCGATACATACAACCGCCGTCGGGTTAAGAAGATTATAGAGGCATTCTGCCATCGTTGGGATAAAACGATGATTATGGTAACCCACTATGAGAATGAATTGCCGCAAACAATTACTAACCGTTTATTCTTGAAGCGAAACCGCTGACCGGATAATAATTACGTCAAGCAAAGATAATAAAGGACTGGCGGGAACCATTTATGGTGTAAATCGTTATATTTGTAATATCAACCATCTAAACATTTATATCATGAAGTTTTTTATTGATACGGCAAATTTGGAACAGATTCGGGAGGCCTATGACTTGGGCGTACTCGACGGAGTTACCACTAATCCTTCGCTTATGGCAAAAGAAGGTATCAAAGGAGTGGAGAACCAGCGTAAGCACTATGTGGACATCTGTAATATTGTGCAAGGCGATGTGAGTGCCGAGGTGATAGCTACCAACTATGAAGGCATGATTAAAGAGGGTGAAGAATTGGCAGCCTTGAATCCGCATATCGTAGTGAAGGTGCCTTGCATTGCAGAAGGTATCAAGGCCGTTAAATACTTCTCGGGCAAAGGTATCCGTACAAATTGTACTCTGGTATTTTCTGTCGGTCAGGCATTGCTTGCAGCCAAGGCAGGTGCAACGTATGTTTCTCCGTTTGTGGGGCGTCTCGATGATATCTGTGAGGATGGCATTGCATTGGTTGCGAAGATTGTAGAGATGTACCGTTATTATGGATATACCACCCAGGTACTTGCCGCCTCTATCCGTCATACGGCACATATCATGCAGTGTATAGAGGTGGGTGCTGATGTGGCTACTTGTCCGCTTTCGGCCATTAAGGGTTTACTTAATCATCCGCTGACCGATTCCGGTCTGAGGAAGTTCCTTGAAGATTACAAACGCGTGAACGGATAAACTTAAAATATCCTATAAGCTATCTTTCAATGTAATTATTGACTAATATTGGTGAGAAATAGAATAAAAAGATTTATTTTTGCACCTTATATTTAGATATACAATAAGGCACCGATGAAAGATAGGCTCATAGGATTTATTAAGACATACTGCTTGTTTGTCTGCATTTTTGTGTTGCAGAAACCACTATTTATGCTGTTTTACGAATCGCTGTACCCGGATGCCTCGTGTGCGGACTGGTTCAGTGTCATTTGGCATGGGTTACCTTTAGACCTATCTCTGGCTGGTTATCTGACAGCTATTCCCGGTTTTCTTTTCATAACCTCTGTATGGACACTTTCTAAATCCCTTCATCGCATCTGGTGCGGCTATTTCCTCTTCATTTCTGTTCTTCTATCCATTATTTTTACTGTAGATTTAGGATTATACGAGTATTGGGGATTTCGTTTGGATGCCACACCGTTGTTCTATTTCTTTTCTTCTCCTAAAGAAGCAGTGGCCAGCGTCAGTATCTGGATGGTGCTGGGGGGAATTGTTGCAATGGCTGTTTATGCTGTCGTGCTGTATGTTGTTTTCTACAGCATCTTGTTGCAGAAGAAACTGTTGCTGCAGATGAAACTGCCTTATCGTCGCCTGAAGGTGTCAGGTATATTGTTGCTGATGACGGGGCTGCTGTTTATTCCTATCCGTGGAGGCTTTACAGTATCTACCATGAATGTGGGGAAAGTCTATTTCAGTGCCGAGCAGCGTCTGAACCATGCAGCTATCAACCCTGCATTCAGTCTGATGGAATCTCTTGCCAAGCAGAAGGACTTTAGCAAGCAATACCGTTTTATGGAAGCTGCGGAGGCCGACCGGCTTTTTAAAGACATGCTTGAACCCGCAGTTGCCGGTGGTCAAACGGAAGAGACGGATTCTGTGCGGCAATCTGCCGATTCGCTGCATACTTTATTCAATACTCAGCGTCCCGATGTACTCTTTGTGATTCTTGAGAGTTTTTCCTCCAGGTTGATGACAGCTTTGGGAGGTGAGCCGAATATTGCCATCCATCTGGATAGCTTGAGTAAGGAAGGGGTGCTCTTTACGAACTTCTACGCCAACAGTTTTCGTACGGACCGTGGACTGGTGGCTATCTTGAGTGGCTATCCTGCCCAGCCCACTACGAGTATTATGAAGTATCCCCGTAAAACGCAGTCCATTCCTCCATTGCAGGCAGCTTGCGGAAGGCGGGTTATGGTACCAAGTATTATTATGGCGGTGATGCCGACTTTACCAATATGCGTTCCTACCTGATGTCATCGGGCTTTGAAGATATTGTTTCCGACCAGGCTTTCCCGTAACGGAACGTTTAAGTAGTGGGGGCGCACGACCATCTCGTATTCAACCGTCTGCTGGAAGACTTGAAAACCGAAGCTGCCGAAGGAACTGCAGAAGAGAAAACTCCTCATTTCCGTGTCTTGCAGACCTCCAGCAGCCACGAGCCTTTTGAAGTACCTTTCCGTCGTCTGGAGAATGACCGGCTGAACGCCTTTGCCTATACGGATAGTTGTGCAGGTGATTTTGTAAGACAGTTCCGTGAGCTCCCCCAGTGGAAGAATACGGTGATTGTGTTTGTTCCAGACCACTTGGGAGCTTATCCCGAACATATCGACAATTTGTCGGTAGAACGCTACCGGATACCTCTGTTGATGGTGGGCGGTGCCATCCGAGAGCCGAGGCGCATTGACGTCTATGGCTCGCAACATGACATTGCAGCCACGTTGCTGGCCCAATTGGCGCTGCCCCATGAAGAGTTTGTCTTCAGTAAAGATATGCTTAATCCCGCTTCCCCTCATTTCGCGTTCTTTACCGTACCCGATGCTTTCGGTAGGGTGACAGCGGACAACCAGGTGATATTCAATTGCCAGGCAGGTGCTGTGTAGTGGATGAGGGCACGGCAAAGGGAAAGAACTTGCCGTTGGGCAAAGCTATCTGCAGAAATTGTATGACGATATAGCAAAAAGATAAAGGAAGATAATTAAAGTATAAGAGTATAAAGTATAAGAGTATAAAGTATGACAGCACTTATGGATGTCTTGCAAGGGGCGATAGATATAGACACAAACATATTCCTTTTCATCAATGGGATGCACAACACCTTTTTCGATTACTTTATGAGTGCCTACAGCGGTAAGTGGGTCTGGGTGCCGATGTATGCTGCCATTTGGTATGTGATGCTGCGCAACTTCCATTGGAAAGTGACTTTGTTCTGCATGGTCGGTCTGGCACTCGTAATTACCATTGCCGACCAGACGGGGGCAACATTGATACGCCCGTATGTGGAACGCCTTCGTCCCGCCAATCTGGAAAATCCCATATCCGACATGGTGCATATCGTAAACGGACATCGAGGAGGGCGTTATGGATTCCCCTCCTGTCATGCTGCCAATACTTTTGGCCTGGCATTCTTTGTCTGGTTTCTTTTCCGTAAACGATGGCTCACTGTGTTTATGATGGGATGGGCGTTGCTGACCTGCTATTCACGTGTCTACTTGGGAGTGCATTATCCGGCGATCTCATCGCGGGAACATTGGTTGGATTGATTGCCGCATACATTGTATATCGCCTTTTCCTGAAAGTCAGCGGGTATAAGACCATGAAGAAAGTCCCCCATATTTATGCTCCCATATTGGTGGGCGGATTGACGATAGTTGGGATATTGATATATTCCACGGTGATGATATTGCAGGCTCAGAACTGATGATTTATCGTCACCATTGCTTCCCTCGGACGTATATTTAGTCGTGAAGTGTAGCTTTGCGTGGTGGAATATGTTGTGTAAGCATACTCTTTTTTGTTGAACAGGTTGTTGAGGCTTGCTTCCAATCTCCATTTTTTTCTTTTATAGATAAGGGATGCATCTGCGAACACGGTGTTGAGATGTGCGTCCCCTCCTAAGTCATTCCGGTAATGCTCGCCGGATAGCCGTAGGTCTACCTGCCGATACTGAATGTGAGATGTAGCCGTTGTACGAAGTCCAGTAACGGGGTGAGACGGGTATCACTTCCTATCTTACTGCCGCCATAGCCTAATGTGGCATGATATTCCGCTTCAAAAACATCTGCGGGCGACCAGATTATTTTAGGCTCTGCTTTCAGATAATCATAACGATAGGTCTGCAGAAGACTTTGCCGGTTACCCTCGCTGTCAGCCAGGCGGGTAAGCTGTTCGCCATTGCTGCGACTGAGTAGTAGGGTGAGTGAGGTTTTCAAATTCCAGTCGTATATACCTTTGGAGAAAGTACTGCTGAGATTCCAGCTATCGTTATGGTTCGGTAGTTCACGACGAGTGTAGACAATGGCATTTTCGGAAACACTCTGTTCGAAAAGAGTATTCCGGTTGCTGCGGCTGTAGGTTAGTGCGGCAGTGATGAAAAATTCCTGTACAGTGTTTTTGTACTCTCCGTAGAGATTGTAGGTTTGCGTGAGGCTGGTAGGGAAAAGTCCGTTGCCGTCTCGCCAGGTGCGGTAATCAGTTTGGTAGAGTCCCGGATACAAGTCGGAGAAGTCTTCCGCCGAGCGTTTCAGACTGCCATAAAGGGAGAACGTCCAATGATAATCCAGTTTATAGCGCAAATACATGGACGGATTGAAGAACAGGAACGAACGCTGTTGTGAGAAATACCGATCTGCTTTCAGAGGAAGCGAAAGTGTAGCCAGCCATTTTCCACGTTCCAGCTGGAAGTAGGGGGTAATATACAATGACAGATGCGAAGCATTGAAATCATTGGGCTGTCTTGTCGGAGTATATTTCAGGGTAGCCCGTTCTCCTTGTATTCCTGCCTTATATTGTTGGGTAAATCCATCATACTTTCGTAGATATGCGGCACTGTTATCTGTGTAGAAGTTGTGCTGGTTGAATTTACTTTTTCCTTCTTCGAGTAGTAAGGATGCAGGCTGGTAAGCATACTGTGTCGTCGAACGAAATTCCCAGGTTCCGCTTTCCCGGTTTCGGATAAGATTGAAGTAGTTTCCGGCACTTAGCTGTGACGTTTGCAGAGTTTGTCCCAGTTCCTCCGAACATCCGCGATTTATTTCTCCGTCTACGGTGAAGCGGTTGGATATATAATTCCGGCTGCTGTTATCTTCATAACGCAGTTCCAGATTAGCGATGTCACTTCTCAGACGATAATGGTAGGTTTCGTCTATTTGTATGGTATCTGTCGGTTGATAATAGATTTGGGTATTTCCCCGTTGCTGTCGGATTAGCTCATGAGTATATCCGGCTTGCAGGCGTAAGCTGCGGTCATCATTCCATTTGTACATACGGTTGCCGTTCAGGGTGTGGGTTTCATTGAATAATAAGCGATTCTTGTCTAATGGTGCGCTGATGCCGGCTGGGAGAGAAAACCGGAAAGCGGAACTTGTTGCTGGCCATTTCCGGTCAGTTTGGTTTGCTCGTTGCTGAGGTCCTTGCCATTGTTATTTGTCTTGTAATTATAGACACTCTGTTTTCCTTTACCCAGTTGAAGGGCATTCAGTCTGCCTTCCCACAGGATTTTGTTGTTGTCACTCCATCCGGTTCCCAGAGTACCGTTTGCTATCCATTGATCGCGTGCTTTCGGATCCAGTTTCAGGTTCAATGCCACCTCATCGGAATTGATTTTTCCTTTCAAGGCCTTTACTGACTGATAGTTCTCCATGATTTCCGCACTCTTTACGGCTTTGGCACTCAGGTTGTTGTTGATTTGGTTATAACGTCCGCCTGTCACGTCCATTCCTTCCACAAAGTAGTGGTCGATGGCTTTCCCTTTATACTTAACCTGTCCGTTTTCATCTACATCCACGCCCGGAAGTTTCTTCAATACATCCTTTATGTGCACATCTTTAGATGAAGCAAACTGTGCCAAGTCATATCTCACCGTATCTTTTCGGGTATTGATACGTCCGGGACGTATTTGTACTTCTTTTAATACGATGGCTTCCGGTTGTAGGCTGAGATTCAGGATTCCTGCCGCATTGATATTCCGCATTTCTCTCTTATAGCCTAACAAAGAAATATTGAGTTGCAGCATTCCGCTATGCTTCCACGGCAAAGAAAATTGTCCTTTGGCATCGGTCAATGCATAGTCTATCGTTGTGTTTCCGCGTAATACACTAATCATTACAGCTTCCAGCGGTTGATCGGTTTCTGCATCTGTTATCTTGCCGCTCAACGTCTGTGCGTAGGTAGGCGACAAGAAACGAAAGAGAAACAGGAAAAATAGAATGATAGTTTTTTTATTCATACACTGCAATAATTGATTGTTTGGCAATTGAAGTTTGTTGAATTTTTTATACGATTATGGTGATTTCGTAATTTGTTGATTATCAATGCGTAAAAAGAGGATATTTAAGTATACGACTGAATGGCATTCACTATACGACTGAATAGGGTTCAGTATACGACTGAAATGCATTCAGTATGCGATAGATTTCACGAATGCTTACGGGTGTGGAGAAATATTATCGTTCCAGTGGATTATAAGGAATGTTTTTCGGGTTCTTGGTTGCATTGCCGTGTTCATCACTAACCTTGACGGTGACGTTCGGCATGCTTCCGGTGATAAATCCTACCGGATCGGCATAATAACGTTCGTGCACTTTGTTGTATGCTTTGCGGTTCATCGGTTCGTGCTTCTTTCCGTCGAAAAGTATCGGCCGATATGTGTGGCATTGCTCTACACCTGTGGCAGTGAATGAATAATGCCCTTCACTGTCTTCGGCTTTCAGTATCAGTCCGGGCAGTCCGCAAAGCTTCCACGGACCTTCGCTGACGGGTATTTCTGCAGTAAACCATGCTGTCCATGTACGGCCTTTTAATTGACATTCGGCTTTGCTGCAAAGGTAGGAGAGGACACTATCGTTTTCTGCCAGTATCTTCCACTGCGGACGTTCATCCGTTTCTTCGCAACGCAGGCGCGTCATGCCTGCCACTTCATCGAGGGTCGTTACTTTTCCGGCAGGATAACCTCTGAAGGTTCGTTCGCTCAGTTTGCTTGTTCCGTATTGTTTCAGATGTTCATTAATCGTTTCCTGCGAGGCTTTATTGGCGAAGTCTACTGCCAGTACAGAGTCGCAAACATACTTGGTGTAACTGTAGAACTTAGAGAGATTTTTACCGACTTCCAGCATCATGGTTTCTTCCGTAACATTTTCCGGCTTTTCCGTATTACTGATACAGCGCGTTTCATATTGCACAAGGATTTGTGCTTCACCGATGGTATCATTCTGTATTTTCGTTCCATCAGAAACGATGATTTGTGCCTTCGCTTGTGATGCGAACAATATAGCGAGACACAGATTGAGGAAAATAATTCTTGCACTCATAGTTTTTACATTTTTAGAGGTTTTACATATTGCTTCCAGCGATTATTGTACTGCAAAACTATGCGGATTTTGCTTCAGAAGAGGCTGAAAGTTATTACTGAAATATTACTCAATGCATAATATCTGCCTCGCACGTACCTATATTTGCAAGCTAACTTCTACCTTTGCCGGTACTAAATGAAAGTCTTTCTAAGTGAGACTAAAAAAGAACAATTATGGAACAACGGATTAAGATCGTTTGGATATTCTCCATCGCATCGATACTGCTTATTACCTGCGGACAGGTCTACTGGTTGCGTAATCAGTATCAGTATATGAATGATGAACAAATCAATGGTATTTATGATTGCATCTTGCAGACCGCCCAACAGTATGACTCTATCCGTACTCCCCAACCCAAAAAGGTGCTTAGCAATACCAATATGTTCTTCTATCAGCTTAGCAAATCCATTGATTTGGAAAAGCGGACCACTATCGACGAATTAATTTTGGGTGTTCTGAAAGGGCGGGACTTGAAGAGCTTGGGCCAAAAGAATATAGAAACTCTCAAAATAGAGCAGCAGGACTCTGCCAGTACAGATGATAAAGAGAGAGAGGCAAAGCGTAGGGAATGGGCATTGGCGTTAGACACCCTTTTGCCGGAAGAGCGGCTCATTGCGAAGGATTCATTCAAAATCAATATGTCCGATAAAGATGCTCCTAATTTGAACTCTATTATTAATCTTTATCGTTTGGAGTTGGATGTGCCTTTTGCGTTGCAGCAATTTGATTCCTGCTTGCCATACGTTTGGACAAACAAACGTTTACTACGCATCTGGTGGTTTCCGAAGATTCCATTTACCAGTGGAATGCGGAACTGAAACGGCAAGGTACATTGTTCAATCCATATATAGAAGTAATGTATCCTTATAATCCCTGAAGCGCCAGTTTGTGCTTGTTTCCGTGAAGGTTTCACCTCATGTGGTACTTGTGCGTATGGGTTGGCAGTTAGTGGGCAGTACATGCCTGATATTTCTGCTGGGGCTTTGTCTGCTGTTTCAGATAAAAACCATCTTGAAGCAACGGCGGATAGACGAACTGCGAAAAAGCTTTGTAAACACTATGATACATGAACTGAAACGTCCCGTCCAGGCTCTGAAAATGTGTATAGCCTTTCTCAATGACAAGTCTATGCGAACAGATGAGAAAGCGATGGATGAAGTGATTCACGATTCCATGTCCGAGCTGGATAACTTGTCGGCCTATCTTTCAAAACTACGTGATATGACGCGTGCCGATGATGAACACACGCAGCTTTCCGTCCGTACATTTGATATAAAGACGAGTTTGGAAAAGCTTGTCCGGCTTTACCATGTTCCTGAGGGTAAGGATGTTGCTATTGAAACCCATTTCAGTTCGGAGACTCTGGTAACGGCAGACCCGGTGCATGTTTCTAATATTATCAGTAATTTGATAGAGAACGCCGTAAAGTATTCGGGCAAGTCTGTGCATATTGTTGTAGATTGCCTTTTGCAGGATCACCAATTGACGATACGGGTGTCTGATGATGGCATCGGCATTCCGGTTTCCGAACAGAACCGTGTATTCGATAAGTTCTATCGGGGCAGTAATCTTCCAGACCGTTCATTGCCCGGCATTGGTCTGGGGTTGAGCTATGTAAAGTTGCTGGTAGAGGCGCATCATGGGAGCATTTCTTTAAATAGTCAGGCAGGCAAGGGAACAATGATTGAAATTAATATTCCCCAATAAGTCCGTGCTAACCCGCATAATCCCTACTCTAAAATAACCAATGATATGAAAAGCCTTGAAAATACTTTTTTGCCGATGATGATTTGAAATATTCAATGCTGCTGAAGCGCTTTCTTGAGAAGAAGCTATGAAGTGACTTATGCCGGAAACGGGAAAATTGCTCTGGAACAATTTCCGCTCATAAAGCCTGATTTGGTATTGCTCGATATCAATATGCCCGGTTACAATGGCTTTGAAGTGGCTGAACGCATCCGCGAGACGGATAAACACGTCCTGATCTTTTTCCTTTCCGACCGTAGCGATAAGCCGACCGCCTGCAAGGATTCCAACTGAAGCGAACGATTATCTTGCCAAACCTTTCTATCCGGAAGAGCTGACAGCGCGTATCCGCGAGCGTTTCACTTCGCAGTTGTCCGGCGTGGCGGAGGATGAGATGTATGCTTTCGGCCATTCCGTATTCAATTACAGTACGAACGAGATTCGTACGGGAAATAGTAAGGTGCTGATTACTTCCCGTCAAGCCGATATCCTTCGCTTGCTTGCGCTGAATGTGAATAAGACTGTCAGTCGCGATACGTTGCTGGATGCTGTGTGGGGCACTGCCTCGTATGCCAACTCCCTTGCCTTGAATGTACAGATGTCCTATCTGCGGCGGTCGCTAAAAAACGACCCGAGCGTGAGGATTGAGTCGTTGATGAAAAAAGGTATATGCTTGCCGTTCTCTGAAAACATCTTTATCTTTGGATTGTTATACAAACAAGACACTTCAAAAAAAGAGAGCTTATGATGAGTTTAGGAGGATGGATGAATAAAGTCCTGATAGGTTGGGGGATAGACCCGAAGTTTGCCGATATGTTTGACGAGACGATTATTGCACTGCTGATGGTGGGGCTTTCGATAGGGCTGGACTATTTGTGCCAGGCAATCTTCGTTGGCGGTATGAAGCATTATACCGGCGCTCTCCCCATCAATGGAATACGTTGCTGATGAAACGCAGGGTGATACACCATTTGATACATATTCTGCCCGGAATCCTCATTTACTACCTGCTGCCCATGGCCTTTGTGCGTGGAAAGGAGATGCTTGAGTTCTCACAAAAGGTGTGTGCTGTCTATATCATTGTGGCGGTGCTGCTTACTATCAATGGCTTGTTGCTGGTGATGCTCGATGTTTATAACATGAAGGACAAGCAGAAGAACCGTCCGCTGAAAGGCTTTGTGCAGGTATTGCAAGTGCTACTGTTTTTTATCGGAGGTATCATAGTGGTTTCAGTGCTGATAGGCAAGTCTCCTATGACCTTGTTTGCCGGTCTGGGCGCATCTGCGGCTGTACTGATGCTGGTATTTAAGGACAGCATTCTGGGGTTTGTGGCCGGCGTGCAGCTCTCTGCCAACGACATGTTGCGGATAGGGGACTGGATAGCGCTGCCGGGTGGCGTTGCCAATGGAGTTGTAGAGGAGATTACGCTGAACACGGTCAAGATACGCAACTGGGACGAAACCATCTCGACCGTACCGCCGTATACCCTGGTGAACAACTCCTTCCAGAACTGGCGCGGCATGCAGGAAAGTGGCGGGCGACGGGTAAACAAGAATATCTTTCTGGATATGACTACCCTGAAGTTCTGCACTCCGGAAATGCTGGATAATATCCGCAAGGAAGTCCCCTTGATGGCCGACTATCAGCCAGCAGAAGGAGAGGTGCCAACCAATGCACAGCTCTATCGTATCTACATCGAACGTTATTTGTGTAGCTTGCCGGTGGTGAACCAGGAGATGGACTTGATTATCAGCTGAAGGAACCCACGACGTATGGGGTACCCATTCAGGTATATTTCTTCTCTCGCAACAAGGTATGGAAAGAGTACGAGCGCATTCAGTCCGACATCTTCGACCACTTGCTAGTGATGGTACAGAAGTTTGACTTGAAACTGTATCAGTATTCCGACTAATATATCAACCGGAACTCCGCATATACAGGCAAGTGGTCGCTGTATCCTCCTTGATACTTCATCCCGTAGTAGGTGCGGAAGGGTTGCTGCCCTCCGTATTTCTTGTCTCTTGTCAGTAGGAAGGGCAGGCAGAATACGTCTGTCTTCGCTTCCTCTGTATATAGCGGTGCGTGTTCTTGCAGCAACGTACCTGATACGATGATGTGGTCTAGTAATCCCCATTCTCCTTGATACTTGTAGCTGCCGAAGTGCTTGCGTGTTTTGGCTTTTCCTGCTAGTAGATGGTAAAGTTTTTGTGGACGTAGAGAGTCTTGCAATGTTGACGGTGCTGCTGCCTCCAACACATCCTTTACCGATTTATTCTCCGGATAATCGTTGAAATCCCCTAAAAGGACAATTTGCGGATGTCGGCGTATCGTGTATAGGCTGTCTATGGCATGCTTCACCTTTCGGGCAGCCAGTAGCCGGTAAGGTTCAGACTCTCTTGCCCCTCCCGAACGGGATGGGAAGTGAGCTACCAGTACATCAAGCGTATCCCGGTTCAGCAACAATCCGCTGACGTGAAGAATGTCCCGTGTGGGACGGCTATTCTTCCGGGGCTTGTCTACGGGGAGGCTCTGATAGGAAAGCAGTTTGAAAAGATTACGTTGATACAACAGCGCTACGTCGATGCCGCGTTCGTCGGGAGATTGTGTCATCACATACCGGTAGTCTGCTTCGCGCAAGGCAGAGTAGCGGGTAAGGTCGCGCATCACACTGTCATTCTCCACCTCACACAAGGCAACAAGGGCGGGCGGCGTCCATCCTCCGGTGGCGATGATGACGCGGGCTATATTATCCAGTTTCTTTCTGTATTTAGAGTAATTCCAATGCCGGGTGGCATCCGGCAGGAACTCGTAGTCATTCTTTAGTGTGTCATGTCGGGAGTCGAATAGGTTTTCTACATTGTAGCTTACTATCCGAAACGTGAGGGTATCTCTTCCTTCTTGCCCGTACAGACTGATGTACGGGCAGAGAAGGAAGAGTATAACTCCTATCTTATGGATAACGTTCATACAAACGATTCCCGTTCCCCTTTAAGGAACGCGGGATATTTATTTCACCGGAATGTGCTTCAGTATATCCAGCAGATGGTCCCAGAACTTCTGTACGGTAGGAATCAGCATCCGTTCGTCGGGAGAGTGCACACCCTGCAGGTAGGTCCGAAGGAAATCATGTCCAGTGCCGGGTATTTGTCAAGGAACAGTCCGCATTCCAAACCTGCATGGATAGCTTTTACCTTGGCATCTACACCGAACAAACGTTTGTAGGACTCAACAGCCACTTCCAGGATTTCTGAATGCGGGTTGGGCTTCCAGCCCGGATATCCGTCGCCGAACGATACGGCTGCTCCACCCATTTCGAATACAGTACGCACCATATTGGCAATGTCTTGTTTGGAGGAGGCGGTAGAGCTGCGCTGGCTGGTCTCGATGCGGATGATATGGCCGGGTTTCATCTTTACGGAGGCCAGATTGGTGGAGGTTTCCACCAGCCCCGGAATGTCTTGGCTCATGGCATACACACCGTGAGGTGCGGCATAGATGGTTTGCAGCAAGCGCTTGGCGGTATCTTTGTCAATGGCTTTGGGACGGGCTGCTTCCGATTCGAGTACGAATTGGAGTCTGGGTCAACGACGGCATATTCTGCCTCCACTTCGGCGGCAAAGACATTCAAGTCTGTGCGCAGGGCATGCTTGTCGGCATCGGGTATGGCAATTACCGCGTGTGCTTCGCGGGCAATGGCGTTGCGCAGGTTACCACCGTCTATTTCGCAAAGGTACATGTCGTACTTCTGGGATGCCTGGCTCAGGAAGCGGTTCAACAGTTTGTTGGCATTGCCGCGCCCCAGGTGTATGTCGCCGCCGGAGTGTCCACCTTTCAGCCCCTTTACCTGCACTTTGCAGCAGAAATACCCTGTCGGTACGTCCACTTCCCGGTAGGTGAATTCGGCAACGGAATCTATACCTCCTGCACAGCCGATGAAGAGCTCGCCTTCATCCTCGGAATCGAGGTTCAACAGAATGTCTCCGTTCATGAAGCCTTCTTTCAGGGCGAAGGCACCGGTCAGTCCGGTCTCCTCGTCCACGGTGAAGAGGCATTCGATAGGACCGTGCTCGATGCTGTCGTCGGCAAGGATAGCCAGTTCGGTGGCTACACCGATGCCGTTGTCGGCTCCCAAGGTTGTACCTTTGGCTTTCAGCCATTCACCGTCAATTTCGGTTTCGATAGGGTCGGTCAGGAAGTCGTGCTTCACGTCGTTGTTCTTTTCACATACCATGTCGATGTGCGATTGAAGTACGACAGTCTTGCGGTTTTCCATACCCGGAGTAGCGGGTTTCTTTATCAGAACGTTTCCGGCTTCGTCCACCTTCGTTTCCAACTTATGTTTTTCTCCGAATGCTTTTAAGTAAGCAATGATTTTCTCTTCCTTCTTCGAAGGGCGCGGCACTTGGCAGATTTCCTCAAAATAGTGAAATACACCAGCCGGTTTCAAGTCTTTTTTTTCCATAATTATCTGAATTAGCGGCTGCCTTACATGTGTTTATGCAGCCTTCATTATCAATTGTCAAATATCAATTCTCCATTAAATTAACCACTTATTGCTAAATATGGTTAAATTGATTGACTATTTTATTCCCCTTTCTCTTTTTTTAGAGTAAAAAAGGCGAGTTAGTCCAACCAAAGCCTATATTTGCACCCACAAAAATAGTAAAAACACTATTTTCATGTAACAAAATTAATGGAAATGCTTGATACAATATTGATAACTCTGTTAATAGTTGCTATTTGCATTGTTTTATTGGGTGTGAAGGTCTTTTTTGTGAAAGGCGGGAGATTCCCTAACGGGCATGTCAGTGGCAATAAGGCAATGCGCGATAGAGGTATCGGTTGCGTGCAGTCGCAGGACAGAGAAGCACAACGCAAATCCCGTTTTTCCATTGATGAACTGGAAAAAGCCTTAAACGATAGTATGAACTAATTTTAAAAAACAATATTTATCAATTATGAAGAGATTAAACTACCTCATGAACGGTCTGGCAGCTCTCGCACTGATCGTTTTATTTGCTCAATGTGCCGGCAATACTGATAAACAGACAACAAACGCTCCTGCACAAGCCGGCGGATTATCGGAAATGAAAATTGCTTATGTTGAAATAGATACGCTTTTGGCAAAATACAACTATTGCATAGACTTGAATGAGGCTATGGTGAAGAAGGGCGAGAATGTCCGTCTGACATTGAACCAGAAAGCCAGCGAACTGGAGAAGCAGAAGCAGGAATTCCAGACAAAGTATCAGAACAACGCTTATCTTTCTCAGGAGAGAGCACAGCAGGAATACAACCGCATTGCAAAGTTGGAGCAGGATTTGCAGAACCTGAGCAACAAGCTGCAGTCTGAGCTGATGAGTGAGAATGAAAAGAACAGCCTGCAACTGCGTGATTCTATCAATGCTTTCCTGAAGGAGTACAATAAGACAAAAGGTTACAGCATGATTATCAGCAATACGGGTTTTGACAACCTGCTCTATGCAGACAGTGTCTACAACATCACCCGTGAGATTCTGGATGGTCTGAATGCAAGATACTCTTCTCCGGTGAAGAAATAATATTTATCCTATGATATAAAAAGGATGTGCTGAAAAGTACATCCTTTTTTTATAGGCCTCTCTCCCGACCCCTCTCTACGGGGGAGGGGCTAGGGGAGAGGCTTTTAATGCTCCGATTGTACGCTTTACCCGCTCCGCAGTAGTGATGGTGTGTGTGTATTCATCAATATGCACCGTTCCTCCCATAGAGACGGCGGAATTATGATAGAGCATGGAACTTTCGATATTTTCCCTGGCGGAGAAATGAAACTCGCGGATACCGGTTTCTCGGGCAATGTGGCTATGTTGGTTTCATTCACCCCACAGCCTGCCAATAGGATGATTCGGTCTGATGCTTGTTGTTGGAGTTCTTTCAGAAGGGGAATGCCTCGCTCTGCTGTAGGTTGCTGTCCGGAAGTTAGGATGCGGTTGCATCCTAATTCGATAATATCTTCTATCGCTTTTCGTGGATTTCTGCATACATCGAAAGCACGGTGGAAGGTGACGGACATCCCTTGTGAGGCTTCCATAAGCTGCTCCATCAATGGAATGTCTACATCTCCCTCTGCCGTCAAGCAACCGAACACGACTCCGTCAGCGCCTAGACGGCGGGCATTCTCTATGTCTTTCAGCATGATGCGCTGTTCGGTGGAGGAATAAAGAAAATCTCCTCCGCGGGGACGGACAATGATATGCAATTTGGTCTGTTGCAATGCTTCCCGTGCGATGAGGATATCACCGTATGAGGGGGTTGTCCCCCCCTCGGGGATGCCTACGCACAGTTCCACCCGGTCTGCTCCGCCGGCTTGTGCGGCAATACAACTCTCTACGGAGTTGGCGCAAACTTCAAACTGATAATCTTTCATTTTGTAAAGTCATGGTTGTGGTGCAAAAATAAGAAAAGGGTGAATACGAATTCACCCTTTTCTGCATTTATTTTCTTTTCTGATGTTACTTTGCGTAGCTCACTGCACGTGTCTCACGGATAACGGTAATCTTCACCTGACCCGGATAAGTCATTTCGTCCTGAATCTTCTTGGCGATTTCACCGGAAAGGTTCTCCGTCTGCTTGTCGTCAATCTTGTCTGCACCGACAATGACACGCAGCTCACGGCCTGCCTGGATGGCATATGTCTTTGTCACTCCCGGATAGGACATTGCCAGTTGCTCAAGGTCATTCAAGCGCTTGATGTATGCTTCTACAATTTCGCGGCGTGCTCCCGGGCGTGCTCCTGAAATGGCATCGCATACTTGTACGATGGGGGCCAGCAGGCTGGTCATTTCCACTTCGTCGTGGTGGGCACCGATGGCGTTGCAGATGTCTGGCTTTTCCTTGAACTTTTCCGCCAGTTTCATACCATAGAGTGCATGCGGCAATTCCGGTTCCTCATCAGGCACCTTACCTATATCATGCAGCAGTCCGGCACGTTTTGCTTTCTTCGGGTTGAGTCCCAGTTCTGATGCCATCACAGCGCAAAGATTGGCTGTCTCGCGTGCATGCTGCAAAAGGTTCTGGCCGTATGAAGAACGGTATTTCATCTTACCGATAATGCGGATAAGTTCCGGATGCAGGCCGTGGATGCCCAGGTCGATAGTAGTACGTTTACCGGTTTCGATGATTTCCTCTTCTACCTGCTTGCGTACTTTGGCAACTACCTCTTCGATACGTGCCGGGTGGATACGTCCGTCTGTTACCAACTGGTGCAATGCCAGACGTGCAATCTCACGGCGAACCGGGTCGAAAGCTGACAATACGATAGCTTCCGGAGTATCGTCTACCACAATTTCCACACCGGTGGCAGCTTCCAGGGCGCGGATGTTGCGGCCTTCGCGACCGATGATACGTCCCTTGATTTCATCTGATTCGATGTGGAATACGGTTACTGAGTTTTCAATGGCTGTTTCCGTAGCCACACGTTGGATGCTCTGTATCACGATGCGCTTGGCCTCTTTGCTTGCCGTCAGCTTGGCGTCGTCCATGATGTCGTTGATGTAGGACTGGGCTTGCGTTTTGGCTTCTTCCTTCAGGGATTCCACCATGCGCTCTTTGGCTTCTTCGGCAGAAAGTCCGGAAATGGCTTCCAGCTTTTCTATTTCCTGGCGCTGCATGTGCTCCAGTTCTTCTTTCTTCTTGTCTACGATGGACAGTTGGGCTTCCAGATTTTCTTTCACGGCTTCTGCTTCCATCTTCTTGCGCTGGATTTCTTCCTGGCGCTGGTTCAGTACCAATTCACGTTGTTTCAGCTTGTTTTCTGCCTGCTGTATCTTTTGGTTACGTTGGGCCACTTCTTTTTCCAAGTCTGCCTTCTTGTTCAGGAATTTTTCCTTTACTTCCAGCAACTTATTCTTCTTAATCACTTCCGCTTCCGCTTCCGCATCTCTCAGGATACCGTCGTATTTGTTTTTCAGCCCGTGCTTGAAGAACAAGTACGAGGCAAACCCTCCGACAATGAAGCAGGCAATGGATAATACTATTGTAACTACTGTCATTTTATTAATTTGTTTTTAGTATATAAATAAAAAAGCACTGCATAAAAGCTTGCTTTGATGAAGGGCAAACTTTTGTACAGTGCGCGAATTTCTCTCTTTTACCGACCCGACGGAGGGATTGCAGCTTATTGTTCCTTGAAATAGGTCTCCAATACCTCTGTCAGTTCCTTTATTTTGCTGGTATAGGGTTCAGTATCATTACGGTCCTTCAACTGAAGGTTTTCTAAAGCGAACTGATAAGCCACCATGCTATAATTCTCTCTAGAGACACATTCAGATAATGCTCCCGATACGCATTGAGCCTGATATCTACCTGCTTGGCGGCTTCTCTTACCATTTCCTCGTCCTCACGGTTGATTGTGAGAGGGTAGGAGGCTCCTGCCATCTGCAGGTTTATCTTTATCTTATCGTTCATACATCCTCTTCTCTTTATTCATTCAACAAAGCGATGCATTTATCGACTTCACGCACTAATTTGGACAATCGCAGTTTCGTCTCTTTCACGTCGCTGCCGTTAAGGCTGATTGTCGTAGCTGTTTTTAGGTTCGTGTAGTTAAGTTCCAGTTCCCGGTATTCAGCTTGTACCTTCCCGTATTCCTCCTCTTTGGCTTCAAGAAGTTGCTTTAGCTCAGCATTTTCGCGTTTTAATTCATCGTGCAGATAGATTAAATGCCGCAGTCTGGCTTCAAAGGTACTTAATAGCTTCTTTTCTTCGTCTGTCATCACTACACCAAAATTGTACACAAAAATACAATTTACTTGGAGATTACAAAAACTTTTCGGGGAAAATATGCTGTAGAAGTGCCGAAATAACCGAAGTGGCCTATGAAGTACTGGTTTTGAGGGATTGAAAAAGGGTGGTGGAGGCTGGCTTTTCAAGAGATGTGGATAGGTATGGAACAATTTGCTTTTTAGAAGGATTTTATTTCTTGCTTTTCGAAAGCTTAGTATCTCCGTTACTAAATAGTAATCGTCCGACGCTTGTTTAATTATCGTCCAACAACTGTCGGACGAAAGAGAAACGGCTGTCGGACGAGAAGTAAACAACTGTCGGACGATTAGATTTTGGCAGGGTTGGCATTAGTCCGTAGTTGTACGGGTAATTGCTTCTTCTATCATTTGGGATAAGTTTGTGTATATGGTTGTTGAAATGTATATAAAATAATTTATTATATAATTTGGTTTATAAAATAAACTTGTTATCTTTGTATCGGAGTTCGAACCCGGAGTTGTAATAATGTGTAATAAAAAACTGGATAAGACTATGGAAGATAGGAAATTGAATGAGAAAGAAAGCTTGGAGCTTATCACTCAAATGATTCGGAACACACGTTGGAATCTGGATGCCGGTAGTGGAAATATGTTTTTATTGTGGGGGTATGTTTGTGTGTTGCTGACTCTGGTTGTTTGGGCCGGGGTTGGTCTGACGCAAATTTGCATGGAT
>ENA-OQCE01000158-OQCE01000158.1-human-gut-metagenome-genome-assembly--contig:-NODE-158-length-31468-cov-5.535816_pt1 | contig 31468 bp, 36 predicted proteins | sample MGYA00242495_ERZ504572 | MGnify/ENA primary metagenome ERZ504572 (study PRJEB26092, sample SAMD00036228) | human gut metagenome | host: Homo sapiens | study: EMG produced TPA metagenomics assembly of... | reverse complement strand
TTGCTTTCCATTATCCTTACCGGTTATCTCTTTTCTTTTTCCCATCCATGCCCCCTGTTTTTAACGATAAACAGCATTCAGACAAATTTTTTAAATCGTCTGATTTTAATATCTCCGATTTAATAAAAAATAACCAGGGCTGCTGGAAAAAACATTTTCTTTTACAAACAGTAAGCTGATTTCTACAAAATATTTTCCTTCTGATCTTTTACGGATAGGAACACCGCATCATCATTTATCTCACATTTAGCACTTTTGGGGTACTTTCAGACACTTTCCTTTTTCTCTGTGAACAGAACCCTGAAAACAGGAAAAAAAGGGCTGCCATGACCGGTCAGGGATTTTTCATCCTTGACTGATTCACGACAGCACCTAATCAGATCTCACTTATTTTCTTCTATACAAAATCGCTTCTCTGTTTTCTCCTTCTGTCCGGCCGGATTGTACACGTGTTTGTTTTACACTAATTAGATGCAGATACAAGCAAATCGGTTCTCATAATAATATATTTTTTCTTTCTATCGAATTTTCCTGGTTCATTTGATAAAATGTCCTTATCTGACAGGAGGGAATTTTTTGAAAAGAGTATTTGATAGTCCTTTTTTGAATAAAGCTGCACTGGTGCTGATCTGGTTTCTATTAATGGGCGGGACATTCTTTTATGCCAATAAAAACTATTTTCTTTACCATGAAAATCCAAATTTAATCAAAGCAGACGGATATTATCTTTATAATTTTGGTAGTCCGCGTCATTATTACTGGGCACTGCCTGTTAAATTCACCCATGAAGGCAAAGTATATCATTCTCAGCTTCCTTTAGATATACGAGATGAAAGTTCATCCTGTACTGTAGATCTTCGCATTTACATACCGGCAGATTCTTCTGGCAGTGCATTTACATTCCGAAACAATATCACCATTCCTGCACTATGGAGGATCTTTATTTTTGTTCCACTGCTACTTCTTCTTACATCCAAAAGAAAAGCCTAGGAAGGTTTCACACCTTATAAAAAATATTCTATTTTCATCATCTTCCTTTTAAAAAATGGGAGGTTTCAATTACCTCCCATTTTCCCAAAAATCCTTTTATTTCAGTTTTTATAATGTTTCAAGAAAACGCATGAATGCTTCTCTTCCCTCGGTCGTACATTTGTATACTCCTGCATCTTCCAGAACATGGGTAAATACGATTCCAATCTCTTTCTGAAGAATGCCATGGATGTTTTCTTTTGTGATTTCCGGATATTTCGGAAGAAACTTCTTAACCCACTCTGCATGTTTCTCAATCTGTTCATTTGAAGAAATATCTTTGCCTTCGAGAATATACTCTTCCAAAAGTTCCATCTCACCTTTTAATCTGGCCGGAAGAACTGCAAGTCCCATAACTTCGATCAGACCGATATTTTCTTTCTTAATATGATGATATTCTGCATGCGGATGGTACACTCCCAGCGGATGTTCTTCTGTTGTAATGTTGTTCCTTAATGTCAGATCCAGTTCGTAGGTATCACCTACTTTACGTGCAATTGGTGTAATTGTATTATGTGGTTCTCCATTGGTCTCAGCATAAATAAATGCTTCTTCATCGGTATAGCCTCTCCATACTTCCAGCACATGTGTTGCCAGGTCCACCAAGCGGTTGGAATCTTTATGACGAATACGAAGCACAGATAATGGCCATTTTACAATTCCAGCCTCTACATCTTCAAATCCCGGAAGTACCACATGCTGCTCAATTGGTGCTTTTGCCATTGCAAATGTATAATGTCCACCCTGGAAATGATCATGGCTTAAGATCGAACCGCCTACAATTGGCAGGTCTGCATTAGATCCAAGGAAATAATGCGGAAACAGTTTTACAAAATCAAACAGTTTAATGAATGCATTTCTCTCGATTTTCATTGGAGTATGCTGGCAGTTAAATACAATACAATGCTCATTGTAATACACATACGGAGAATACTGGAATCCCCAAGGAGTATCATTGATTGTGATTGGAATAATCCTGTGTTCTGCCTTGCCGGATGATTAACACGTCCCGCATATCCTTCATTTTCCGGGCAAAGAAGACATTTCGGATAGCTTCCGGATTTTACATTCCTTGCCGCGGCAATTGCTTTTGGATCTTTTTCCGGTTTGGACAAATTGATGGTAATATCAATCTCACCGTATGGACTGTCTACCTTCCACTTTTGATCCTTCTCTACGCGATATCTGCGATATAATTGCTGTCCTGACTCAGTTTATAAAAATAATCGGTTGCTTCCTTTGGGCTTTCTTTATATTTATCCCAGAATTCTTTTTGCACCTGGCCCGGACGCGGCATCAGACAGTTCATTAATCTGGTATCAAATAGATCCCGGTATACAATACTGTCTTCGATCAGTCCTCTTTTTACAGCTTCGTCCAGCAATTCGCCCAATGTTGCTTCAAGATTAACAGGTTCCTCAATGCTGTCCGGTTTCTCATAGTCATCCTCATGAAAAACGTCCAGCAGAAGATTTGTTGTGTAATTTCTTTCACATTCTGGTGTCAGACCTGTTGTAATCCCATACTGTACCAGTTTTGAAATGCTTTGACTTAACATTTTTCTTCCTCCTGTGCTTCACTTTTAAATTTATATTTTTTGTAACATATATACCGATTTCCCTGATAAGTCAGCATACCTCGATCGCCTTTTTCCAATTCACGAAAATCTCCCTGTTGCATTTGAAATTCCATCAAACTTCCATCTGTCATCTCAAATACAACGCGAAACCAAGGTACATGTGATTCAGACTGCATATGGGTATAGATTCCTTGCTTCTTTTCAACTACAGTCGCATCAACAGATTCAACTGCCGCACTGCTGTTATTGCCAAAACTTAACAACATTTTGGTAAATACAAACATCATAATTATGAGTGCTGCTATACAGATTATAAATGCCATCCTATTTCTCCATTCCAGATATTTCATCCTGGGTCTGACTTATATATTGTTCACGATAAAGATTCCGGTATTCCCTTGACGTTACTTTATATCTTTCACGAAATACCCGGTTAAATGTCCTTTGGCTCTCAACTCCTGCATCCAGGCAAATGTCTGTGATGCTCTTACCAGTACATTCCAATTAATCTCCTGCAAGTTTTGTCTACTTTTTCTTCCCATTTGGCAAGTAATATACGTCTTCTGATATTATAATGTGCTTGTAAGATAAAGAAAGGAGGAAAACGAAATGAAAAGATTTAAAGCATACATCAACTACCTTATGAACTTCTATGCCAATTACTTCAGAATTTACCGCTATATGTAAAGGACACTCCTGCCATCACAGGAATGTCCAATATGGAAACCCAGTTTCAATGGTTTCCCTTATTATACTCTAATTTAGTTGCATTTGTACATGAACAGGATTCTCGAAAACATAGACAAAATTGAACAGAATTATGAAAATACTCTTACCACGTTTTTTGATTTGTAAACCACTTATTAGCAGACGGATCCGCCAATGCTGAAACGGATAGGCCGTTTTCCTTTCAGCTTTCAATTTGTCCAATTAATAATCTCTGAATTTCCATACATCTGATGGATTTGCATTTTTCATCCTCAGCATTCTTTGAAGCTGCTCTTCTGTAAACCACAGATCGTGCAGTATTTTTCCGAAATATAGAGGCTAGATATCAGACCGCTTCATTGCAATTATAAACTGTTGATTTACCAAGATTATTTACATATACGGTAATCAAGTCGCCTTTCTTAAGATCCGGCTTTTCCCATACCAAACGGCTTTTATGATAATACACTTTATTATGATATGTAAAACTATATAAAATCCTGTATGGAATCTGTCTTCTATATCTTGTGTATTTTTGCAAATATACTTTTTCTACCAAGCCCTTCACTTTTGTACCATTTTCGATTAATTGTAAATGTAATTTATCAAGCTTTGCAGTATAAATTCCCAGAGCAGCACTTATTATACACAAAAGCACTCCCGTTATAGAAAACACAGTTCCCAACATGTCTGGATTCTGAATGCCTGAGTTTACTGCTGGTTTTGATATTCCAAGAAAACTTAAGACACCGGAAACAAGAAAGAATATTCCTATCCAAAAGAAGATAACTCTCAATAAATCTTCTGTATAATTAAGTTTTTTCATATTTATTTTCTCCACAAGCATTCCATCAAAATTTTTTATCCTGTTTCAATCATATCTAATTTTACTTCAATTTAGTTAAATCCTCTAAATACATTTCTGTATGTCCACACTCTGGACAGACTGCAACTTTAACATCATCTATAGTTGTCGTTTTTTGTTTTTCATCTACATCTACAACGATCCCATAGCCACCGCCATTAACTTTAAGTCTTAAATCCGCTCTCATGACTGTTCCACACTTTTCACATTTTCTCATTGCTGTCCTCCAAATATATGTTTCGCTTTCCTATTTTTCTTACTATATAATAGCAGACAAAATATTAACCACTGAATGATCTACCATTCATACGATGCAATGATTTCCTTACTATCCGCTATTTTATAATCAAGCGTTTCCAAATTACCAATCAAATCAAATGTCATATCCGCATTAACTTGCAACTCATCTTCAATCTTAACTGCAGACGGCTCAACTTTTAGAAATACTGTTAATCCATAAGGCTTCGTTTCAGACTGTATCTGTATGCTATCATAAGAATATCCTTCCTGATACTCTTGCCCACTTACAATATTTATAACATTCGAAGAATCTCCTACATAATCTGTCTTGTACTGTGACAGGTTAGGAATCTCGTACAGTTCTTCTTTTCTGCCACATGCAGAAAGCAATATTGCTGATACCGTAAATAAAATAATTGGAATTACTTTTTTCATCATGAACCAGCTCCTCTTCACACTTTGATATAAAACAGCCTGCCCAATGAACCAGAAACTGCCATATATTTGCTTCTTTATTTATAAGCAAGTCTTCTGACCGCAAAGGCTGATATTTACAGTAACAATGCTCCTCTTTCATCATTTTATACAGGTTCTACTGTTTTTTACGATATTTTGCGCGTTCCCTTTTTAGTCCTTGTTTTCGCTACTCAAGTAGTCATTTAAACAAACGAAGCATAAATCATAAAAATTTCTGCGATCAATATAATTCCTAAAACACAATCAATCATCAGGTTATATTGACCAACTGTTAGCCAAGTCTTCGAATGCATCAGAACATACTTTATACTTTTTATACCACTCAAGATTGTAACAGTCAGAAGGAGTATCGGCATTAAAAAAAATTTCTATCTTATTGCCAAAGTCATCTGCGACTCCATTCCCAGCAAAGTGAACGGGAATAATCTCCGGTAAGAAAAAGAAGCTTATTATTGCAATCGCAATGCCAGCGATGCAAATTCCCCATGTTAATTTCCTGCTGCTTATACCATCCATAACAGTGCCTCATCTGGAACGATATCTAGTAAATATGTTTCCTTAGAAGAAATTTTTTCAAGAAGTTTTTCCAGTAAATTTTCTTCCTTACCTTCTGCTATTGGCAGAAGTTCCTTATACAAAACCGTAGGAATTCCAATAGAATACTTTTCTTCCTCATATACGAGAGAGCCAAATGTCCAGTCTTCCTGTTCCTCTGGGCCTAATTCCACGATCAACTCAACAATCTGCAAATAATGACACATTTGTAGGAAACTTAAATTAACTTTTATCCGGCCTTCCTCGCCCTCTGGATCTTTTTCTATTATCTCTATTTTATCCTTTCCCGTTACGGTCATTACAATTTAAAGAATTGAAAATCTCAATATTCGTAAGAAACAATAATCTTTCTGCAGAAATCACAATTATAGGCAGCTATGCGGTCTCCAGATATCCTTGCTGCCAACTCTGGATCCGTATTTAACCGCAAACTCTCAGAGCCTTCTTTCCACTCCAGTCCTGCCCCTGCACCAACCGCATGCAACTGACCCTTGCGCATTTTTCCTTCACAATATGGACATCTCATATTCACGTCATCTCCTTTAAGTAGTTAAAGTTCCTCTTGTTACCGAGTATTATCCTGTTCCTGGATAGCTTGTATATCTTCTTTCGCATATAATTTTTGCCTAAATGTTCTTTTCTATTTTTTCTCGTTTCATACGTTCTTTCATCAATAAAACAAATTGAAAGGTCCATATTACACACGCTGCAAAACACCCGATTCCACTGTATAATAAATCTATGGCTGCACCGACTACAAATGGCAGTGCCATCCACATCATCCGATTTCCATATACTCTGCACATTTCTTTTTCATCATACTGTTTTCGTTCTTCCTTAGATTTCATATTATAGCCAGACAAAAATGCAGCGGCCTTTCCATTTGATTTTACAAAGCAGATTCCGAATAAAAACATAATCACTGCCATTCCCAAATCAAAGATAACACAGATTATCATTGCAGACACCTCACTTCCCGCTCTGGCTATCAAATAAAAAAAGCCAAACACAACAGTAAAACTTATTATGTTTGGCTAGGTCAACTTGTTATTTTTTTATCACTTCTTATGGTTGTATTATACTATATATTTTTCTATAGTAAAACAATTTTTTATATTATTTTTTATTTTAATATTATATTTCTACTATCATCAATTTTTCAGATATTTTCAACGCATAAACAATGCTATTAACTACAATATTTCCAGAAAATTCATCATAGGTTTGTGTTGCCACAAAGAAACGCTGGCTCTGAAAATCAAAGCCGTCGTTCCAAATTGTCTGCTTTTTCTTTTGCCGTCGTGCGGCAGATAATCAATTCGTTCTATTTTGAACTTCTTTTATGCTACCTGATGTCTGCAATAGGAATGAATCGCCAAGAATGTAAACACAAATAATTCAATTCCTGCCGAAAGCAAAATAATATGCGGTGTCCAGAAACTCATCCCACCGATATTCAGATAATTGAAATTTGCAAGCTGACAAAGGAAATTGTTCTGCATACCAATTCCGGCAGATGGAAGTATGGTAGAGAGCCATGTTGCTCCCATCGCCACATAAGCAAAAAACGGCATGAGAAGAACTACAATAGAGATCAGCAAAACTGTCAATGTGTCTTTACATTTTGCAGACAGGAACAACGTACAGCTAACCGTTGCTAATACAGAAAGTAAGCCCGCTGCTGCGAGAATGATCTGCAACTGCCCCAGATTGATGTTTGGCAGGTTAATGATAGAGTATCGCATCTGAAACGATGTTTTTAAGCAATCCGTCCCGAACGCTGCATCTAAAATCAGAATGTGTACCGTGATCCCGACAAGGAAAGTAACAACGAAAAGTGTAAATGCTGCCAGAATTTTGGTAATTGCTAATTGTTTACGCCCGTATTTGGTGGTTCGCAGGATGCAGTCACCGCCCGTTTGATATTCTCCGGCAAAAGTAGGAGCTGCGATTGCCACACACAAAATAGCAAGGAACAAAATATAAAACTCAATATAATCAAATGCATCTTTAGAAATTCCAGAATGAAGATAAAATGGCGTATCAAGTTCTGAATATTTTTCAAGAGCTTTCTGTTGTGCGGTTTCGTTTTCTCTTTGCTCATTCCGCATGACATCCTGTAAATGTTCTGCGCACTTTTCATAATAGGCTCCGTCAATGTCATTCGGGTCAATATCCATTAAATCAGCACCAATGCCTGTTAATGGATCAGCAAACGCTTCGGGCAGACCCATCAGCAAGTGACGGAACGGGACGATTTTTTCAATAAATACAGCCAGAGGAAAGCCCTCTTCCTCGACTGGCCCATATTCTCGAACGCAGCTTTGATAAGTTTCCAAAGCCGATTTGATCCTATCCGGGGTCACTTCACCAGCGGATGTTTTATATAAATCTTGTTTGTACTTGATCGCTGCCAAGCCGTCTAATTCTGTAACCGTGCCATCTTCGTTTGGACGGTTAATACCCTCAAATGAAATAGGCAGGTATGCCATGGCTACGGAAAGCAAAAGTGCGATTGCAAGTATAATCAGGGTGCGCCGTGACTTCAAAATACGTTTTATTTCAAGTCTAAAGAGTCGCATATTATCTCTCCTCCTTTTCCAAGTCTGTCTGCGGAAACAACCACAGATACAGATCTTCCAATCGTGGCTCCGTTGTAACAGATCCATCAATTTCCGAGTGTTCGGACAGATAACGAATAGAAACCTGATTGTGATCTTCGCCTCGCTGATTGATAATGTGCAGCCGCATTTCACATTCCGGCAGCTTTGAGGCCGGAATTGTGCAATTCCAAACCTTGCCCTCAATCTGCTTGACAAGTTCTGCGGTAGTTCCGACATCAACAATTTCTCCGGCTTTCATAATTGCGTTGCGCGTAGAAATATATTCTATGTCAGATACGATATGGGTGGAAATCAACACGATTCGATCATGCGAAAACTCGGAAATGAAATTCCGCAGACGCACGCGCTCTCCGGGATCGAGTCCTGCTGTCGGTTCGTCCATGACAAGTATCTCCGGGTCGTTCAACATAGCCTGCGCAATACCAACACGACGCTTCATGCCACCTGACAGATTGGAGATTTTTTTCTTTTTCACATCGGAGAGCGAAAGAATGTCCAACAAATGATTGATCTTTTTGGTAGTTGCCCTTGTGGGAATATCTTTCAGCGCAGCTATATACTCCAAATAATCTTTGACCGTAAAATCCCGGTGATACCCAAAATCCTGCGGCAGAAAGCCAAACTTGCTTCGGTAGACTTCACCTAACTCTCGAATGTTTTTTCCGTCATAGTAACTGCTCCGCTGGTTGGTGTCATAATATCAGCAATCATGCGCATGAGCGTGGTTTTCCCTGCACCATTCGCCCCCAAAAGTCCCCAAACGCCGGGAGTCAATGTCAGATTGACATCATTTACTGCTGTTTTGTCTTTGAACTGCTTGCTTAAATGCTCTATTTTCAGTTCCATGCTTACACTCCTTTCTTTTGCTTCGGCTGAACAATAAAAAGCCTTTGTTCGATAATCATTGTACCGAACAAAGGCTTTTCAATCTCAAAAATCACACGCTTAAATTCCTAAGTAATTCCTAAGATCACAGTCTTATTTTCCTAAGCGGAAAGGGGTAATGTAATCACAAAGTCTATAGTTTCGTTTTGACTGGATGCAGTAATCTTTCCACCATGTAAATGTATAATTTCTTCCGCAATAGAAAGACCAAGTCCCGCACCACCTGTATTAGAAAGCCGGGCATCATCCAAGCGATTGAATTTCTCAAATATACTGTTAAGCTGTTCCTCCGGGATTGTTTCCCCACGATTTTCAAAAGTAATCTGAATATCATGCTCTAACCGTTTGGCGGATATAGTGATTTCTGTCTGCGGGTAACTATATGACGCGGCATTTCGTAAAAGGTTACTGAAAACTCTCGCCAGCTTTTCGGGATCAGCGTTCACAGATAAGTTGTCCTCCGCAGTAAATACGCCGTGTTGCCATTTGCAGAGAGTGTCGGGTATATTTCATCTATTACCTGCGCAATCAGACAATGCAAATCTACATTTTCTTTTTTGATAATGACCGTATGTGCATTGTACTTGGTAATTTCAAAAAGCTCATTGATAAGTCTTTCAAGGCGCTCTGCTTTGTCTAACGCGATCTTGACATACTTTTCCTTTTGCTGCTCAGGCATATCAGAGGCTTCATGGAGTAGGCTCAAATAACCGATCACTGTTGTTAAAGGTGTGCGTATATCATGTGCCAGATACATGACAATTTCATTTTTCTTTTCTTCAGCCTGCTTTGCAGCCTGCTTGCTTAACAGAACAGACATTTTGATCTGATTGAGCTGTTCCTCCAGTTCTTTCAGAGGATCAGACAACGATACTGTATGACTGTTCTGCTCATAGACCGTTTGGGTTGCGTCAATTACTTCATCCAGATAGTCCCACGGCTTTTTCCAATAGTAATTGAAGATACATACAAAGCCTATCACCAGATACAGAATAAACAGCGGACCAAGCCTCCAGTAGATCCATGCAAAAATATCGTTGTCAAATTTTGAAAAGATGTAGTCCAAGAGAAGGGTCAAACCATATCCAACAACGGTATAAATCAGCAATGATAGATATAAGCGCACTTTAAGGCGCTTTTCTGTTGTCATTTCTTTCTTCGACATGAGAATACACCTCCTACCGATTAGCAAACAGAATTAAGCCAAGCAGTCCAATCACGACAACACTTACTATGCTTGCCAGAATGGAAAACAGTCTGTTTGCTTTTATTCTATTTCCGATTAACCGAGCCGTCATCGAATATACAGCAAGCCCCAAAAGACCACCTGCCGTATTTGTGAGTACATCAGTAATATCAGAACGTCCGACTGCTAAGATATACTGCATAGTTTCCAATAAAAAACTTGTTCCAGCAATCAGCATGAATTTCACATATAATTTTGTTCCTGGCAGAAGCATTTGAAGATAAATACCCATAGGCACAAAAATCAAGAAATTATCGAGCCCCTCTGTTAAGTGAAATGCTGCTCCGATTTCCTTGTCATAGTGAAAAGGAATAAAGTTTATACTTCTTATCTTATCCAGATCACTGATTGAAAATTGTAGTTTAAAAAGTATGATCCAAACCAAAAGTGCCAGATAAATTAAGAATAAAATGGTTACAAAGCAATTTGATTTTCTTTTCATAGCGTACTCCTTTCGCTTAAATTTTGTAACCAACACCCCAAATCGTTTTAATATACTGCGGAGTATCGGAAGTATCTTTCAGTTTCTCACGCAGATGCCGGATATGCACAGTAATTGTGCTGCTGTTTTTAGAGTAGTATTCATCTTTCCAAACTGCATGAAACAGTTCCTCAATGCTTACAACATTCCCGGCACTTTCCAAAAGAACCTGGAGGATAGAAAATTCTGTCGGTGTCAGAGAAACCGGCTCACCGTCTAACAGACATTCATGGGTCTGCACATTCAGGCACAATTTGTTATAGGAAAGTTCCGATGGAACTTTCTCTGTGATGATACTGGGCGAATATTTCTTGTAACGTCTTAACTGCGCTTTCACTCTGGCAATTACTTCAAGTGGGCGAAAAGGTTTTGTCACATAATCGTCCGCTCCCAATGTCAGCCCCGTTATTTTATCCGTTTCCTCAATTTTAGCCGTTAGCATGATGATTGGATAAGTGTATTTCTTTCGGATAAGCTGGCAAAGTGAAAAACCGTTCATATCCGGGAGCATAATATCCAGAATGGCAAGATCAATGTCGCCGCTTTCAATACACGACATGGCATCCGTTGCGCAATAAAATTTATAAACGATGTAATTTTCGTTTTTCAAGTAGACCTCCAACAGATCCGCTATATCTTGCTCGTCATCTATAATCAATATCTTTTCAGACATATTTTCAACTCTCCTTTTTGCTTGTACTCGATTAAGTATAACAAATACAGCATCTAAATTCACAATGGATTACATGAGAAATTATTAAGATTTTCCTAATTTTTTTTCATGCTAATATGATAATGCACATTAGCATATTAGCATGAAAGTAATCACAAATAACACCCATGAACAAATTTAATTATAACAATGTCCCTTTGCAAATGCTTGTTTTATTGCTTTTATTATGGAATACTATCGAAAGTAGACATTTTTTTTGTGCAAAACCACGAACTTGTCCATTTATAAGAAAAAGAATAAATTATTAGGGATATTTTTGATTTCTGCACGTCTAATAGATGTAAAGAAAATGCTGGCTGGCAAAAAAAAGGTGGTGTTTAAATGACAAAGGAACAACTTGGATCTCTGATCCTAGATTCAGAAAGACAATTATACTCAACTGCAAAAACAATTTTATTTAGTGACTATGACTGTGCAGATGCTATTCAAGAAACAATTGTGAAGGCTTTTTCCAACGTCGGCACATTAAAAAACGATAACTATGCCCGGACCTGGTTAATCCGTATCTTAATCAACGAATGTTACAGCCTTGTGCGTAAATCCAGTAAATTTATCCCATTGGAAAATCTGGCTGACAGACAGGAACCGGAATCAGAAAAAACAAAGAATTACAGTGAATTGTATACAGCCGTAAATTCCTTAAAAGAGGAACTGCGTTTACCCGTTATTCTATACTATATAGAAGATTTCAGTGTAAAAGAAATCGCCCAGATCCTTGAAATATCGGAAGGTGCCGTTCAAAAGAGACTTGCAAGGGCAAGAGGAAAATTAAGGCAGGAATTACAGGAGGTGTCAATATGAGATTAGAAGATATGAAAAACGATATTCCCGAAACACCGGATTTTATCCATAATATGATTCAAAATGAGGTAGCAAAGCAGCTGGCGGATAATAAAGTGGCGAATCTGCGAAGAAGAAAACGATGGACAGCTCCGAAAGTTGCCGCAGTGGCAGCTGCGTGTGCACTGGCAGTTTCCACGGCAGTATATGCAGGAGTAAATCTGTATCACTGGTTTTTGGAAAAACAGGGTTCTTATGGTGTTTCAGTCAAAATTGATGCTGGTGATGCAGCAAAGAAGACCGTGCTTCCAGATGAGGTCCCAGAGGTAGATCTGTCTGCTAAATATGTTCCGGAGGGCATGAGCTGGATTGACGAGTACCATCTCCAATATCCTGAGCATGGCATGACTGGCGGGTTCAGTTTTTCATTTGTCCTGTTGGATAAAAATGATCTGGGACAGGTAGTACAGGATCAGAATGTTATTGATAGTGAAGAGCGTACATTTGGAAAATACCAGGGGATATATCTCAAATATAATAGCATTACCGAAAACGGGGCTCTTAACCAGAGAATTTATCTTGTCTGCCCGGATTTATATCGTGTGCTTATGATCTACATCGGAGATGATGTGTCAAAGGATGAAGCCATAAAAGTTGCAGAAAATCTGGTGATTGAGGGAAACACGACTATGGTAAAGACCGCCGGATTGCCTACATGGAGCGGAGAGATGATATCTGAAAAGACAGAAGATGATAATGATGAAATAAGTACTTCTGTAAATGAGAAAAAACTACCCATTTACCAAATTGGTGACACCTTTGATCTGGATGTGATTGGTGAAAACACAAATGGTGAATATCTGGAAAAAACGATTTCTGCAAAGGTAGATTCTGTTCAAATTTCTGATGATCTTCAGCTTCTCGATCCGGACAAAATACCACAAGAATGGGCGGAAGCCATTGATGCTGATGGAAAGCTATCTACAAACACATTGAATTATGTGAAATCTGGCGACGGAATCGATTCCCTGGATGAAATTGTGAAGTCAGAGGAAGTGAATCAGAAACTGGTCTATGTTACAGTTACCTATACCAATCATTCAAATGAGGAAATCGACCATATGCTTTATCTTGGTGCTTTACTGACCCTGACTAAGGAAAATGGAAAAGTACAGCTTTACATTCCAACAGAACAGGCCGGCGATGGCTATGACTACATTAGCTGGGACGGCGTGGCAAAGACTGGAGGAATGGTATATTATAGTGTCTCTGAAAATTATGGCAATGGTGGAAACTACATTTCCTCTATAAAACCAGGCGAAAGTGTACAGCTGAACATGGCCTGGATCGTAAATGAAAGCGACCTCAAAAATCTGTATCTGAATGTGACTGGAGACGGAGCTTCATATGAGTTCTCTGAATATATACTGAAAAAGGGACTAGTAGATATTCGCAAATAATATGCTATCGTTTATGATCCCATTTTTTTATATGTCATATATGAAAAAGCGTTTTCGATTCCTTTTGGTTTCGAAAAACGCTTTCTTTGCTTCTTCGATCTCTGCACATGAAGTGTAATCTGTGGTATCCAATACGATTTCCTCATTCTTTCCATTGCCGGTTAATAATTATAACGACAGTGTACTATATGAAGCAACCGACAACAACAAAAATCATTAAATGAGTTTCGACAGAAAAAGAGATTCCACACTGTAAGTGGAACCTCTTATCTATTAACGCAATGGACAATCAGATACTTTTATATTTTGAGCCAGTTTATGCAACCCAAGATGTCTGCAGTAGTTTTCCAAATCTTTTGGATTCTGGGATGAACGTGGTCCGATAATAATTGAATTGATAATATCTTCCCTGTGCATATTTTCTGTTTCTAAGACTTTTTGTAAATCTAAAATGTAGAACTCTTTTATTATATTGAATGTTTTGTATTCGATATGAGGATCGTTGTCCGTTACAAAATATGGTGCGATTCGGATTTCCTTTTCAGCAGTAAATGTAGGATGTTTGTGAATAAGGGCACATAATGCTAAATTATCAATGAATCCATCTAAGTTGGAAAATCCTTCCAGAATTCCAGTGGAAATATATGAAGACAATAATTTGTATAATTCATGATCCCTGGTCTCCTGAGTATAATACTGTTCGCCAATGATCATCCCATGATAATATAACAGGTTGTGCAATGCTTCGGTATTGAATTCTATTGCAACACCACGTCCATGATCGGCATAGCGGTCCCATTGAGCTGCATCGTCTAATGCCTGTGACAAACAGAACATAAAAAGGTGTTTTTGCGATGTTCTGTCATATATTTCTTTAAATATTTTATCAACATCACATTTGGGTTTTATATTGTTTTGGGTAAGACCGTTCTCAATGTTCTGCTTCAGGTTATCAATAAACCCAATCACTTCTTTTGCATCATTCACATTCGTTGCGCTGCCAAACCAAATCTTTTTTTTTCCTTAAAATTCCATCCAAGGCTGGAAAAGAAGTGTAATGCCATAAAGTTTTACCAACTTTCTGAACAAATTTGTCAGTAGATTCCTGTCTTTTCTGAATTTCTACTAAATTGTAGGTCATATACAATACCTCTTCTGAAATAATATCATTTGAATATGCATCGATCGGACAAATCCTTTATTCTGTATAGATGTTCCCATTCTCATCCGTCCAGGTGCCGTCACCATTGTCTGTGTATCCGACCCCATCTGCGTCACAATAATAATAATCTCCGTTTGTTGTTTCTATTACATTAACAGTACCGTTACTGCCCTGGAGTTCATGCTGTTCCAGTTGGTTTCCGAAATGATAACCTTCGTCATTCCAGGTACGATATGAATTTCCATTGGCATCTGCCCAGTTTCCATCTCCCTGATAACTGTATCGGCTCCCATAATAATCAGAATAGGTCCCATCTCCGTTATCGTAAAGAACTCTGGATTCTTCATCTCCTCCACCCGGTGCTACAATTGATGCTACACCGGAAGTAGTACTGAATCCACTGGTATATGGTACGCCTGCTGGCAGATTTTCATAAGATGAAACAGACCCGTTGTTGTCAGAGGTAATTCCATCATCGGTCGTTTCACTTACCTGTCCGCTGTTTTCCATGGCAGGTTCATCGTTTGTTTCCGCATCTGCTTTTTCCTCTTCGTCTACAGAATCCTCTGTATCTGTATTCTCTGTCACTCCTCCTTCGTCCTGGGTTTCAGCAGCTTTCTGCATAGTTACATTCAGAAATGGTGCATAATCCGGTACATTATTTTTCTCTGGATCTGCATTTTTTTCAATACCAGACTTCTCCGTCTCTACTGAAACTGTATCTGTCCCGGCAGAGACATTAAATACCAGATTACCGCCTGCAAGCAGCAGCGTCACAAGAATTCCCGGAAGAATTCCTTTGCGGAGTTTCCGAATGTTCACCATATACAGAATCCGATCTTTAAACACCATTTCGCTGTCATTAAGACTTGCTGTCACATATGGAATCTGATTTTCCATGGCTACTGTCCTGAGAAGCAGCTGTCGATATAATTTATGTTCCTTTTTATTAACTCTGCGAACAACTGCTGTATCACACAGATTCTCAATATCCTTATCCGCTTCTTTCAGCATGATAAGAAGAAAGGGATTGAACCAGTATATCGATGCACAGATTCGAAGGAGCATCTTATACCAGAGATCCCGATGGCAATAATGTGTAAGTTCATGGTAAAAGATAAGTTTTCTTTCTTCTGCTGAATACCCGGTTGCTGGTAGATACAATTTCGTATGTAAAAGTCCTGCAAGAAGCGGTGTGGTAAGACCTGCGTTTTGCCTGAGTTCCGGTATTCTGCGTACGTGCTTCTTTTGACACGCTGCACGGTACATCTGAATACTCACCGTATCACTTACCTGCAGACTCATCCGTTCCAGATTCCTTATAGAAAAATAATATGCCAGCAATTCTCCCGTCAGTTTAAGTACCGCTACGCTCAGCCAGACAGCAGCAAAAATCAAAGCCACAATTCCCAGCCATTTATCTGATTCGTACCTGACAGTTCTCTTTTGTTCCGGGATTTCTGTCAGATTTTTCATGTCTTTGCTCGCAGATGATACGTTTTCTGTTATCTTCTGACTTTCCTCTGGTCTGACTGCGTAATCCGTTATCTTCGGGCTTTGCGTATTCTGTTGACTGCTTCTAAGTACTTTGAAATCCACCAGTGCCAGATTCGCCGGAAGGCGCACCGGAACACAAAGGCTTATCGTAATCAACAGCCAGATAAGGTACTTCCATCTCGCTGATACACGTCCTTTAAACAGAGTCGCAAGCACTTTTACCAGTAAAATTACTACTGCTGCAATAACATTCAGTTTCAGAATGTGTAGAATGAAAACCTCCATAATTCGCTATTCCTCCCTGTCCTCCAGGTTCTTAAGAAATTCACTGAGATCCTGGACTTCTTCCGAGCTGATCTTCTTTCCATGATAAAGTGAAGTTACAAACTTTTTTAGTGAATTCCCATAAAGTTTCTCAAGAACACTCTGGCTTTCATGTGCCTGATAATCTGACTGCGAAACCAGGGGTGTATACAGATTCATTTTTCCCTGTTTCGTCACTTCCACGAAATTTTTGTTCTCCAATCTGGTCAGCAATGACAAAATTGTTGTTGATGCAAGTTTTTTCTTCATAGTGATCACTTTCTCAATCTCCGGTCTGGTCATCGGCGGAGTATTATTCCAAAGAACGAGCATAATATCCAGCTCTGATTCCGGAAGTCTCTGGTAAGTTTTTTTCACTTTTTCATACCTCCTGTTACATATTTTCTACAAATGTAGGAATAACTCTATTTTACCACGGTTCACGGAAATGGCAAGGGCTTTTGCACAATTTGCAAATGCCCTTGCCATTCCTGCAGCTACTGACCACTATCAGTCTATTTCTGTATAACTGCTGCCATTTTCATCACTCCATGTCCCGTCTCCATTGTCCGTAAATCCTGTACCATTTTCGTCCTGGAAATAATAATCACCATTTGTAGTTTCCGTAACCGTCACAGTATTACCGTTTGCATCCTGAAGGTCATGCTGTTCCAACGTATGTCCCAGATGATGAGTATCATCATTCAGAGCTGAGTAGGTATTTCCATTTTCGTCGGTATAAGTCTCATCCCCATTATCGGTATAGTTCATTCCATCATCTCCACGATATTCACAAGAATAATCTTTGTGAAGAATATAATTAATCTCAATGGTATTTCCATCACTGTCAACTAATGTCATTGGTGAGGTAGAAAGGATATCGGAATCATCATTGCTGTCCGAGGATTTTGCAGAAGCATTTTCTTCTGTATCGGAGGAATCTGAATCTCCTCCTGACTTCTGACTGGCAGTATCTGTAGTTGCCTTATCAGAATCATCAGAAGAATCATCGGTCTGGTTTTCATTCTCCTGTCTGGTAAGTGAAGGATTTCCAGGATACGAAATATATTCTACAAATTTTCTGACGTCACTGATGTCATCTGCATCTTTTGCATATCCCACTGCCATATACAGGCTGTTTCCCTCTGAATAAATTGTCTGATAGCAGGCATCGTATGTGTCATTGCATTTGGCAATCCCTGTTTTGACATCCTCCAGTGAATATTTATAGATATTTACATAATCATTTCCGTTCGTATAGCTTGCATAGGTACCTTCCGTATCTGCTTTTTCCCATTCAGATCCAGCCGGCGGCTGTGTATAGAAATCGTTATTTCCTGCTGCCATAACCGTTGCAGCTGAAAAAATCCCAAGTGTTGCTACCGTCATAAGTGTCATAAATTTTGTCTTCATCGTGGATTCTCCTAGAATTTTATTTTCTACATCTGTAGAAGTTAATTGTATTCTACAACTGTAGAATACAATTGTCAATTCTTTTTTCTATATTTTTTTATCATCTCAGTTTAATTTCTATTTTTCCTTCCACTGGGCTATATAAATCCAGAGGATCTTCATCGCTTTCATAAACACGTCCTTCGCCTTCTCCAAATGATTTGCGGCATACTGGACATGATAGTCAGAACTAATATTTCTTTTTTCATTTTTCTGCAATCGTATTTCCATCAAAAGTGCCATTTTACGCCATTCTTGCAATAAAAAAAAGGTCCTCCCGGATAGACTATTATTGTTCCTGTCCATCCAGAAAGACCTGAAAATTAAAATGTTATATTTTTTAGAAATTATCCATTAAATTTCTGCAAACATTTAAATAAAATCATGGGTTTCGTTTTCTACAAACTCCCCATCTAAGAAAGCAAGATCATCCGTAGCTTCCTGTACTTCTGCTTCCTCGTCAGAATATTCTATCTGCCCACCTTTCTCTTCCTGCCTTTCACACCATATGACCAGACGTTTGGAGGCATCTGTTCCACAGGTGGAAAGCAGAAGCGTCGGGACTTCTTCCTGCGTTCCAAGTAAAAAAGCATCTCCATCTGCCGGTGTATACTCGCATTTTACGATCACAAAGATCCATACCCCTTCATCCGGAAGATACAGATAGAGGATATGGTGTTCTTTTAAAAATTTATCGCCAAGGAAATTTCGAAGTCCGCGGAACATGCTGCCATCTTTCATATTGTGACCATAAATGATGTTCTTGTCATCAGAAAAATCGGCATTGTTATCGGAATCCAGGAAAATGGCCCCTGCCACATGTTCTGTCTTCTTAAAAGTATGTGTCAGGTAATAGGAGTCATCGTTTCCCTGAACTACCGGGTAATCAATGCTGGTATCTGGGATCCGGATCCATGCAACGATATCCGGATTGATCTTTTTTAATGCCTTAAAATCAACCACGGTCTGTTTCCCATCGCTTCCGTCTGTTCCTTCTGTGTGGTCATCCTCATCTGTTTCCTTGACGTATGTACGCAGGTCTTCATATTCCTGCACACCTTCCCGGTACATAAAGTAAATGCCAAAACCGGTACATACGCAAAAACTGAGTACCATCAGGCAGACTGCCACGATCATGATTTCTTTTATGTATCTCATACAAACCTCCGATTATTCTTCCTGGAAAAAGGGCTGCCGGTAAATCGAGCAGCCCTGAACCGTATTCCTTAATTTCCTTTTTTCTTCTTATACCAGATCACGCCGCCAATGCCGCAGGCAGAAAGGACTGCCAGAAGGATCGGAAGCCAGATGTTGGTGCTGTCCCCTGTTTTCGGGCTGTTTCCTGTCGGTGTGCTGCCGGAAGGGGATTTGGTGTTTTTGATCTCTTTTACGATCTCGATCACCTTGGTTTTTCCGTCTTTGTATTCAAAGCGGATCTCTTCTTTTTTGCTGCTTAATTCATAACCATTTGGTGCTTTGGTCTCTACCAGGATATATTCCACGGTTTTCTCTATTTTTCCATTTTTATAAGTAGCAATCGGAATCTTGCCGCTTGTCGCTGTTCCGGTCTTATCCGTTACCAGTTTTTCTACGACTTTTCCGCTTTCCTTTTCACGCAGTTCAAATTCTGCTCCTGAAAGGGCTGCCTTACTGGTGGAATCGGTCTTTTTGATGACCAGTTTTCCATACGGATGTGCGTCCTTCATTTTGACTTTCTGGACTTTTCCAGTATCTTTTACCGTAAATTTCACATCTTCCGCAATGAGGTATCCATCCGGGGCCTGCTCTTCACGAAGGGTATATTCGCCTACCGGAAGTTTTTCGACCATATGCGGTTTATCCTTGGACGTCCAGCCTTCAACTTTCTTTCCATCTTTATCCAGGATGATCAGTTTTGCTCCCGGTACCTCACTGGAATCCGTAATGTCTTTCTTGCTGATTTCCATTTTGGTCACATCATCAAGCATCTGGTGTTTCTGTACTTCTTTTGTGTTTTCGACGGTAAATTCAATACTTTCCGCAGTCACATAACCATCTGCCGGCTTTGTTTCTGTCATCTTGTATTTCTTTCCTACGATAAGACCCTTGATGATATGTGCTTCCTCTTTGGATACCCATTCATCCACCGTATTTCCATTCTCATCTGTTACCTTTAAGGATGCTCCCGGAAGTTCTTTTTTGTCCGTCAGGTCTGCTTTGGAAAGTTCTACCGAAGTCTGTTCATCTTCAAAGGTGAACGCATACTCTGCAACACTGGTTCCACTGCCCTGGTACTCAAAAGTGAATTCCTGCGGTTCCTGGTCTGTTACATAGCCATCCGGGGCGGCAAGTTCCTTAATGTAGTACCTGCTGTCAACCGGGAGATCTGCAACAAACTGGATCTTTCCATCCTCATCTGTGGTCTTCAGTTCGATCAGGGTGTCTTTCGCAAGGAGTACTTTTCCTTTAGAAGATACGATATCGTCTGCTGCATAGAGGCCAAAGATTGCCCCGGAAAGTACTTTGTCACTGTCCTTTTCTTTTTTCAGGACTTCCACCTGTACCCTCTGGCGCGCATTCTGCCAGTCGGCACTATAAGTAACCAGAGGTGTATCCTGGTCACGGTATGTAAGATCCACATATCTTGGTTCATTATCCAGAACGTAGCCATGTGCGGTCTCTTTTTCCACGATGTAATAACGTCCAAGCGGAAGGTTATCCATCTGGGCGATGCCATTTCCATCTGTTGTAATGGAGCCGACCAGTTCATCTGCCGCATAATAATCTGCACTTACCCCGTCAGCTGCACGGATGGCTTCTGCCGCGTAAACATTGAAGGTTACATCAGTCAGGTTTCCGGTCACATAGTTGAACAGGTGCTCGATCATGCCTTTTGCATTGTCAAGAAGGGATACGCTGTCTAAGAATTCCCCTTTCTTGTTTACCAGAAGTCTTGCTACCGGGACTTCATCCTCCATTTTGACTTTCTGTACTTCTGCAGTATCAGAGATCGTAAACTCTACGTCTGTTGCACGTAAGTAACCGTATGGTGCAAGCTCCTCACGCAGAATGTATGTTTTTCCAACCTGAAGTCTCTTGATCACATGAGGGGAATCTTTTACGGATGTCCAGGAATCGATCACGTTGCCATCCTTATCCAGTACACTCATGGAAGCCCCGTCAAGTTCTGTTCCAGTCGTGATGTCTGCTTTTGTCACTTCTACCGTTGTCGGCTGGTTTTTCTTCACGGATTTTAATTTGATCGTTTTTACGTCCTGGCCCTGGTATGTGGCATCAAATTCCAGGATCTCATCGGAAGATACATAACCCGCCGGCGCCTGCAGCTCTTTTACATAGTATCTGCCAAGCGGAAGATCCAGCGTAAACGCTGCCTTACCTTTTTCGTTGCTTGTGATCTCCTGAAGCAGTGTATCTGCTTTTACGATTACCTTGTCGCCGGAAGAAATTGCTTCTTTATTGTATAATCCAAAGGTTGCACCTTTTAAAGTCTTTCCGGTCTCGGCATCCTGTTTTTCCACACTCAGCTCTACTTTCTGGCGTTCATTGGAAAATTCCAGTTTTTCTTCGATCTCCGGTGTGTTCTGATCCTTATAGATAAAGGATACTTCCTGACTGTCTGGATTTAAGACAAATCCGGCCGGTGCTTTTGTTTCTTTCACACGGTATTTTCCAAGCGGAAGGTCTTTGATAACAGCTTCCCCATTTTTATTAGTGGTCACTGTTTTTACCAGGGTATCCTTTGCATAGATCACGTGACGGTTTCCCTGCTCGTCCACCTGATGATCCGGTGTGAAAATATCTTCTGCTGCGTAGATTTCAAATTCTGCCCCTTCCAGGGAAGTTTCTTCGTATACAAAATCCTTTTTAAAGGATTTTAAGGTTTCACCGGATTTATGGATCACCAGTTTACCTTTGACCGGATGGTTTTCATAGGTCACGGTAATGATGGCATCCCCGCTGACAGAATCCATCTGATAAGCTGTATTCTTGTCAACTTTGATCTCCACATACTTGGTATTCTGGGTGTAGCCATCCGGCGCGCTCACTTCCTCGATCCTGTAATTTCCGCATTTTAAGGATTCCGGAAGGATCAGGTAACCATTTTCGTCCGTAAAATAGGATTTATGGACAACCGTATTTGGATAGGTCGTTACCTGTTCCACATACTTTTTCGCATCCAGGTCGTACACTTTGAATTCTGTATTGGCAAGGAGGACCGGCTGTTTGGTCTCATCATCCTGTTTCACGATCTTAAGCTTTGCTTTGAACTCATCGTCCAAAAGGACTCTCCATACCTGCGGTGTGCTGCTGTTCTCGGTTACGGTTACGATAAAATCATCTACCGGCATAAAATTATGCGGTGTTGTAGTCTCACGGACAATGTAGTGTCCATAAGGAATCGGGATGCTGCACGCATAGCCGCGTTCATCGGTAAACATTTCTGTTTTTCCGTCTTCCGTAAGAACGATCGGGGTCGCATTTGTAAAGTCATAGCTTCCATCGTCCTTTACAGTCAGGCTGCTGATCAGATAAGCAGAGAATCCGGCACCTTTTAAAAGATCCGCATCGGTCTTATCATTATCCGCTGCTTTGATCAACTGGAATGGCTGTTTGATCACGTCTTCTTTGGAAACGGTATTTCGTTTTACCGTCTCTACCTGGTCTCCTTCGTAGTCGCAGTTTACATCATGCTCCTCTTCGTCCAGAAGATAACCTACTGGAGGCGTGATCTCCTTCAAATAATACTTTCCAAGATACAGGTTGCTTACGCTTGCTTTTCCCTCTTTATCGGTCGTCAGGGTAGCTACCTGCTCGTCCTTTTTATAAAGGACTCCGCTCCTGCATCCGGATGGTTAATGTCTTCCCTTGCATAGAGCCCGTAAATGGCTCCTTCAAATACAGCATCTCCCTGTGCGCTGTTTCCTGTCTCGCTGTCTTCTTTTACCAGGTCGATTGTTGCATTTACACGCTTATTTGTAAAGGTATGGCTAAAGTTTACCTTTTCTTCCTTATCATTGGTAAACTTAAAAGTGAAGGTGTAAGTATCCTCACTGTTTCTAAGGTAAAGTTCCGGTGCCTGGATCTCCCGGATGCTGTAGCTGTAATTGATCGGAAGTTCCGCTTTATAAGAAGCTTTTCCATCGGCTCCGGTCGTTGCTTTTTCGATCAGGGTTCCTTTGGGAACAACGGTCTTACCATCAACTTTGATATCTTCTGCTGCATACAGCCCGTAGATGCCTCCGGAGAGTGGATTTTTTGTCTCTTCGTCCTGCTTTTCCACACGGACTGCTGCCTTCTGGCGTTCATTTAAAAAGGTGGCACTGCCAGTCTGCACTTCTACGGTCTGGCCTGCATACACAAGCTCAACAGTCTTAGACTCTCCTTTGCATACATAATTATCCGGAGCCTTCGTCTCGGTTACTGTGTAGGTGCCAAGATAGAGATCCTTTAACGTAACGCTTCCGTCATCTCCGGTAACCAGATTATCCTTGACAAGTGCACCTTTTTTATAGATGAGGGTGCCATCTGCCGCCTTGATATCTGCACCTGCATAAACACTGTAAACGGCTCCTTTCAATTTCCGTTTTTCGTAGGCAAAGGTCACACCATCTTCCGTGACGGTCGCTCCGGTAAGCACTTCTCCTTCTTTATAAATGGTGAGTGCACCTTTTTGCTCTTTATCCGTTAAGTTCTTGGAAGCGGTCTGCCCCACGACCAGTTTTACCCCATAGGCTTTCGTATCCAGCACATATCCGGATGGGCCTGAGATTTCACGAAGGTAAACGGTATCCTGTGTTTTGGTGATCTTTACTTCGGATTCCCCTTTTGCATTTGTTGCCGGCATTTTTTTGATAAGTTTCGTGCAGGCTTCATCTGCATAGATGCCGTAAACGGCACCTGCAAGGAGCGCGTTGCTCCCCTTATCTTTTTTGATGATCTTGACCGTTGCTTCATCCGGCCAGTCTACCTCCAGGTTCAGCTCCAGTGTATCGGTATAATATCCAAAGCCGATATCCTGGCTGTTCGCCAGATTTAAGAGCATGGCATGGAAATTAAGCGGATAGTTGGATGTGATCGCATATTTTCCTTTCAGGCTTCCAATATTCTGGGTGGTTGCTTCCAGATGGAATTTTTCACCGCCCTTTACGCTCACATTTCCGGTCCCGGTTTTTCCTGTCGTCTCATTTACAAGGGAGACCCCGTTTTCCAGATGGATCGTGATCACAAAAGCTGCGTTTGCCTTCCATGTGAAGGTCGGGCTCTGGTTTCCATTTGCAGAAGCACTGAGCCCAGGTGTCAGCTCCATGGTCGTTGGATCCGGCATCTTTGCAAGGGCTGCCTTGATCTCTTTTAACATGTTTTTGGCAGTTGTCGAAAGGGATCCTCCAAATCCGGATTCCCCGTCATATAAATAATCGACCAGATAATGCTGCATTGCACGGGTCTCGGAGGAACAGCCGTATTTTTCCATGATGGATTTGATATTATAGCCGTTGAATGTGCCGCCCCATCCGGGACCGCCATATCCGTAAAACATGGCCTTCCTTAAATAACGGTCATCGCCGCCTTCATCCAGTTCGACCATATTTTTATAAGTCGTTCCACTTGGCGGGGACTGTTTACTGTGCTGCATGCAGTATGCATAGACGGTATAAGTCTTTCCGCCTGCTTTGTAACGGATATACTTATAGGAATCATTTCCGCCCTGTCCCATAACAGAATCAAAAGGATGCAGTTTTCCATCTGAATAATAGTAATAGGTATTAGCTTCAATGTCTGTTGAATCATCCCACAAGTCTCCATCGGAAGCTACCATGGTACTAATACCGCCCTCAGCCTGGTCATATAGCACACTTAATGCAACATCATCTTCCGGCATCTCAAAGCTGAAGGAATTTGTTCCCTCATCGTAGCTTACTTCTGCATACAGAAGATCTTCGGTATTCTCTGTCTGGTTTGCTTCGACAAGACTTGTTCCCACTGCGATCAGGCTTCCCTGCGGGATATCACCGGAAAAGTTAACCGTCTCCCCCGTCTGGTAACGTCCGTCCTCGTGGTCCAGTTCAATATTGAATTCATTTCCCTGTACGATGTCAACCTGATGGCTTCCATCCTCTGGTTCCTCATCGGAAAATTCTTCTGCTTCCTCTTCTTCTGGCTCCTCCGTTTCTTCCGGCTCTTCCAGGGTTTCCGGGGCATCTTCCGGCTTATGGTCGGGAGGACGGGGTCTGCCTCCGGTTCGTCATCGCCGCTTTCCTGTTCCTGACCGCCATTGGATCCGTCTGTTTCTGCTTCCCTTGGTGTCACCGTAATGTTTCTGGCAACCAGATAGGCTTCCCCGGATGCGGGTGTAACAAGATATACGCATTTATAGGTTCCCGCATGGTTATAATCAAATACAGTCCCGTCTTCCATTGCTGCTTTTTTCAGTTCCACATGGTCTCCTTCAGAGAGTTTCAGTCCTGTAAAATCATTCTGGATATCAAAGGCTTCCCCTTCGGTAACCATAAGCGCAAGTTCCGGATCAGCAACGGTTTCCTCGATCAGTTCTTCCTCGCTTTTCTCCGTCTGCGTTTCTGTCTGTGTTTCTGTCTGTACCTCGATCTGCGTCTCGCTCTGTGCGGAAACGCCTCCCACCTCAGCGGCGGATACTGCAGAAGCTCCTGTCTGCAAGAGCGTAGTGCAGCACAGAGCAAAAGCCATCGCACCCGCCATCCATCTTTTCTTCCAGTTTTTTTCCAAGTGCACGTTCTCCTTTCATGATCGCTTTTTTCCCTGCAGTTTTCTTTTGGTCCGTCTCTTATCTGCATCGCTTTCTCCTTTCTTCCGGCTTTTTCAGCCAGATAAAAAGGAAACTGAAAAAAATTCCAGTTTCCCTTTTATCTGACCAAACATTTTATGCCGTCTTCCTGTGTTCTTTTTCCTCTTTTTGAAGGATCCAGTCATCCACGCCTTTGTAGTGTTCCATCCAGGTACCGGATGCATCGGTATCCCAGGTAACTCTTTTGCAGGACACATTCAGTTCCTCACAGATCTCATATAGTTTTATACAGCCTTTTCGGATCATGTCCCTCTTTCTGCGCTTTCTGGGGCATTCTCCATGATACAGATGAATTCCATGTTCACATTGCCGGCACGCACTTTTTTCATCGTGCTTACAGGACAATTCCATCATTTTATCCATGTCGTAACATTCGTAAACTCTTTTTAACCCCTGCTCTTTCAGTTTTCGCAAGACAGTTTCCAGTCCTTTATGATTGGAAACTCCAGGGACTCCGATATAAGGATTTCCTGTACACATCCATGCGATCTCTGCCTTTAAGATCCCTTCTGTTACGTAAACCGTGCCATCCTTTATTTTCCCAAACATTCCTGCCGGGCTGCCGCTTGATGTGCCTTTTTCTAAGCCGCTGCTGGTAAACCAGAGGTACTTCCGTTCTTTTAAAGGAACATCCAGCCGGATCTGGAATCCTATGATCCGTTCCTTCCCATCCCGGACCGGGCAAAGATACCCGTTATTCTTCCTATAAAAAGCAGCTTCCCAGTCACCATCCCGGTTGATGAAAAATCCAGGAACCCCATCCAGGCGAAATCCCTTTTTTAAGAGCTTTCTGGCAATGGCCACGGAATTCTCCTCATCCGTACTTAAAAAACCTCGTTCTTCCATCTGTCTGACCTCATTTAACGTCAGCCCACGTAGGAGGAGGTTCCTCCGGTGTGTTTCCTTAAGCTTAAGAAAAGTGAGCATCTCCTTATATACCTGGTCCCGGTAATCCCATTCCTCTTCCGTAAGGGAAATGCGTTTCTTTTTAGGACGATAGAAGCGAACCCATTTCGTGTCGTGGCCTGCTGCCTTTCATCCGTTCCAGAAAAAGAAAGTGCCTGCCTTATCTCACGGTAGGCTTCTTTATACCGGTTCCTTCCATAAATGCCGGATAGTTCCGCATACAGTGTCAGCATGTTTCCGGATGCTCCGCAATGATAGCAATGGTAAACATTTTTCAGTTCTCCATTTTTGCAGATGCAAAAACCGCATTTTCCTCTTAAATCCCCGCAAAAAGGACATTCCACCGGAAATTCGTCCTGGTAAGAATCACTCAGTCTTCGGATTGACAAAAGATCTGCTACTTCTGCGATCGTAAACGATTCTCTGGCATACATGCCTTCCTCCTTTTCATAAAAGATGGCCCCGTTCCCGGAGCCACCTCGAACTGTTTCTCTGTTTTCAGGCTGCTTTTTGCATTTCCTTTTCATGATCCAAAAGAATCTTCGCAGCTTTCTTTATTTCCTGATTCTGGCCTTTGTAACGCTGTACCAGCCATTTGATCGTCTGGTAACCTCTGGCATCCTGCATCATTTCCCCAAGAGGGGTTCCGGCATAGACACCAAAATTGCAGATAACCTTTTCTGCCCATTTCACTTCGTCTTCTGCATCCTCTACGTTATCTATATCCTCTACCGTTTCCTCTGCCGTCTCTTCTGGTGTTTCTTCCTCTTCTTCTGCATCAAAAGAAATCTCATCATCCTCATCAAATGGAACTTCATCCGTTTCTTCTACTGCACGGAAACCGTCTGCATCCGTCTCGGCAGTAATTTCCTCATCTACGGAGATTTCCTCGGTCTGAACCGGATCTTCCGCTTTGGTTTCTTCATCGGAAAATTCTTCCAGTCCGCTTTCACTTTCTTCCATTCCAAAAGTCATCTGTCTAGGCAGGTTTTCTTCTGTATCCGTTACTGCATATTCCACTTTTACAGGATCTTCGGATATGGCATTTCCATCACGCAGTTTTTTACGGTCCGTTTTCTTTTCCTGACCGGTTCCGTTTGCTCCTGCTTTGCTGCGGTTTCTTTTCTTTCTGTCTTTTCCTGTTTCTTTTTCGGCTTTTCCGGTTTTACGGAAGCTTCCTGCTTCGGCATTTCTTCTTTTTCCGTCCCACGCATGTCCGGATCGTTCATTCCAGATGCCTGCATGATATTGAATTTATTCAAGAAATAATATTTCAGGCCATACGTCCATGCCGCACCTTTTGCTTTATCCGGTGCTTCATTGGTTCCAATGACATGCAAAAAGCTCCGTACCTTGTCTCCCGGACGGTCTGCATTGGTCCAGCACAGTTCCAGGTCAGCCTCATATCTCCAGAGTGCTCCCATTTCCTTTAAAAACACGGAATTGCCCTGTTCGTCCATCTGAGTCGGCCTTTCACTTAAGATGTCAAAATCGACCCCGTATTTATTAAGGCCGGTGTCAGGCATTCATAAATATCATCCAGTTTTACAAAATCATAAGTAACGTCCTCACTGTACCGTTTGCGGATCAGCTTCGGCACCTTTCTTCTGATCTTGATCATCTTCTGGTTCAGATTCATGTAATTGTATTTACCCATATTATTCGTTTCCTCCTGATTTTTTCATTTTTTATACTAAGCAGAACGCGGAAGGCTTACCTCCGGCCCTGTCCCAGTCTTTTTTAACATTTCTTCCATTTCCTCCCGGATACATCCGATACAGATCTTCTTTTTTGAGATCTCCGGAAGTTTTTCAAGCAGCCACTTCTGGGCGAAAAGCTCTGCTGCCCGCTGTGGGTTGCTTAAATATTCCAGAAACATCCAGTCAGAAAATTCCCACTTCATATCCGCAAAATGAAACTGCGGCTGATAGATCAGATCCTCCGGCCGCTTTCCTTTTTTAATAAAACGGTCTGCATTTAGCTGGATATAAACCCTGCTGATCTCCGGGATCATCTGTGAAGCTGCATACCCGCCTTTTAACAAAAGTTCATCCCATTGTTCCCGGATAAGTTTCTTTCCAATGCGGCTTATCTGTGTTTCCAGTTTCGGGATCAGATCCTCACGCACAGGAAAACCAAAATCATCCGGTATCCCGATCGGCTTCAGAAAAAGATCTTCTGCTTCATAAAGGGAATACTCCGGCATGTGGATCACGGCACACCAGTTCCGGTCTGTTTTTCTGTTTTCCTTTAAACAGTCAAAGAAAAAGAAACAGTTTCCATATCTTGCCTTTATAAACAGCTGTCCGGAAAATTCTTTTACTTCACAATCCGGCGATTTCAGCCATGCGATCAGTTTTTCTGCCTCCCTGCTCTCTTTTAACCAGTCCGGAAGTTTTCTATCCATCACATACCTCCGTAATTTAGATATATGGCAGGGAATACCTGGAATACACCATCTTTGCCCGTTTTAAAAATGCAGAGCCTTTTTCTGCTTTTGCAAACCATTCCACAAAAAACCGTGTCAGGTTCTGCTGCAATGTCCGGTGGGTATCAAGGGCATAATCCACAAATTCCCCATATCCGTCCATACTTCCTGCAAGCAGGTAGCAGGTAAACATTTTTGCCATCTGCTCTTCATCTGAAGGATTGATCTCCATTTCCTCTGCACCTTCATACACCAGGCGCACCCTTTCTGGCTGTTCCTTTACATGCAGACACAGATCATCGGCCATCAGTTTCGATGCTTCGTTTCGAAGGTCGTAATATCTGACCTCTGAAAGACCTTTTAGCCAGGCAAACCCAAGATAAGTGTAATTGTCTTTTATTTCCTGCTGCTCTTTTGCCATGGACTCCATAAATTTTTTGTGTCCGGTGGGATGGCAGTTCAAGTATTCATCTACCAGCAGCCTTGCCACATCTTTTCCATTCGTAACCTTCATGTTTTCCTCCCATCAAAAAAAGACAGTCCATACTGTCTCCATTCTTTTAAATCCTGTTAGTATTTTACAGTGCCAGGAATATCATATTCATGCCAGCGTTTTGACACACAGCCGGCAATTTTTTCTTCCAGAGCTAAAAGTCCTCTCTCATTCGTCTTTTCCTGCCTTGCAATGGTAATGGATTCACAGATCCCGCAGTAGATCTCGTATGCGCTGCATGGCTCATCCCCGGTAGTAGCCTTAAACTGCTCCACGGTTTCTGCAAGCAGTTTTTTTCCAAATCCCGCCTGCTTCATGATCCCTGCCATGGCATTTGCCGGATGCTCGATCCAGATATCACACAGCCGCATGACCCCTTTTAAGACTTCCCGGTAGTAATCAAAGATCGACTCTATGTTTTCCGTGAAATCTTCCATTCCTTTACAGTTTTTGTGCGTAACCTTCAGGGCATTGCCAAGGATCACATTTCTTGTCGGCTCCTGCAGGGAATAAAAAATATTCGCTCCGGACACACCAACGTCTGACGTAGTGATCCGTACAACTGCTTTTATGTCCTTATCGGTCTTTCTTCCATAATTCTGCATCAGTTCCTTATAAACATCTGTAAGTTTCGTATCTTCCAGCTGCCAGGACGCCGTAACAGAATAATGATCTGCATAGCCGTTTAAAAACGTTGCCTTCTCATAGTCCCCATGGATATATGCCGAGGTAACCATGTACATATCCGGCATGGATATGATGGCATAATCTTTTTCATCACCAGACAGGACTGCCCTTATTTTTCCTTCACAGAAACGGATCAGTGCTCTTCCTCTTGCAACCTTCAGGCATTTATTCAAGATCTCTGCCAGTGTTTTCTTATCGACATCTGCCAGGGCTTTTCCATCAATCCTGGCCCGTCCTTTCAACGATTTGATTGCTGAATTTCCTATATAACAGATCCTCTCGGGCAGGATAAGAACCAGCCTGGAATGAGATAAGGTATCTTTTTCCAGTGCTTCCAGGGAAATGCCCGGAACCTCTGTACAGGTTTCCTCTCCTGCAGCTGCTACCTTTAATTTCTTACTGGTGATCCGGATCCATTCTGCCCGGCTGTCTATCTCTTCCAGATACTCGCACAGTTCCTTTTCTGTCCGGAACTCCTTATAAAAGTCATCTTTATAATACATAATGTCCGCCTTTCCACGCTAGCTGAAAATCCGGACTTCAACAGCCTGTATCTTTCCATCTTCGATGCAAAACACATAGCCGTCTTCTGCCATCTCCATAAGCATTCCAATTTCCAGTGCATTTGCGTTTTCCCATTTAATTGTCTCCATAATCGACCCTCCTGATTTTACAATGTGTTTTCTTTTTTTGATGTTCTTAAGGTATTTCTTTTTGCAGTTTCCTTAACTGCCAGTTTCATTCGTGCTCCTCCTTTCTGCTTTTTATGCAATAAAAAAAGACACAAAAAGAATCTTCTTTCCTTCTTGCATCTTCCTTATATTTTGCATATCCATTTTTTCTCATTAAGGGCAAGACCGCCCCAAAGTGTTTCTTCCGGAATGTCCGGAACTAAAGAATAACCACAGTCTTTTATAGACTGTTAAATTATTTTTCATTTAAAGACTACCACAACATTTTGCGGTTGTCAAATTAATTTTTAACTATATATTGTGTTATTGTGTGAGCTATCTTTATTATTCTGCTACATGTTGTGACAGGCGGCATGATACCGCC
>ENA-OQCE01000157-OQCE01000157.1-human-gut-metagenome-genome-assembly--contig:-NODE-157-length-31543-cov-3.268239_pt1 | contig 31543 bp, 33 predicted proteins | sample MGYA00242495_ERZ504572 | MGnify/ENA primary metagenome ERZ504572 (study PRJEB26092, sample SAMD00036228) | human gut metagenome | host: Homo sapiens | study: EMG produced TPA metagenomics assembly of... | reverse complement strand
AGTTTATAGGCTGTTTTTGGTATTCACTTCTGTCTTTCAGTAAAATATCTATTGTCGGCCCAACACCCATAAATAATGTAAAGCGTTTAAAATCATGCTTAAACCTAAATGTGGTATTGATTTGAAAGAAGTCAAGTTTAGCTATTCTTCTGTAATTATATTCATACTGCCCCTGATCAGGATCATATCCTTCCGTATAACTAAAAAGGCTCCTTCCACCTCTTTGTATATATCCTATCTCACTGGATAGCATAAACCAATCTTTTTCTAAATAATCGCAGCCCAACATAAAAGAATAAGCTCCTCTTTTCTTCGTATAACCACCGCCATCCATCCATGTAAGATTTGCTCCGTTTCCATCTTTATAACCTGTGAATAGATGTCACAAATGCCTATAGATAAAAAGGTAATCACAATCAAAAAGATTTTCTTCATAACTTTATTTTTATTTTAGTTTACGCCTTAAAAACGGCTCTGAAATATTTTTATTGTGCCCATTAATAAGAAATATATTTCGTACAACAATTGATTTATTTTTTTGCAGCAACGTACAATATCAAGAGACATTATACGTTTATTTCATCTTTCTCCGATCCTTACAAGCAACCTATTCTGCCTATACCCTCCTATTCTTCATTAAAACAATCATACAATGGCAGAAATACAAAACTATCAGATAAACTACACCATTGATGTAAAAACCAATGGTATTCAGGATGTTACAAAATTCTCCGAAGCTATCAATAAGCTGAAAATAAGCGAAAAGGGAGCAGAGGCAGCTATTACACAGGTTAAAAATATGGTGAACAAAATGGACGCTATATTTAAACCAAAGGGAAGAAAAAGAGATGTAAACTATAATGTCAATGTTAAAACCGATCTGGCTGAAGAAAAGCTGGACAAGGTTTTAAGGCTTATCAAAGATATACAAGCAGAAGCAGCCAAAATCAATCTTGTCGTCAACGCCGGACAAAAACTGGACTCCCAGGCTATCAGAGCACAAGCCAAAGCCGTATTGAAAAATCAGGAATTGGCTGCGCAAGAAAAGGCTAAGAAATCATCAAAGAAAACAGCTTCGCAAGCTATGGAGGCTATGAGAGAGCCGATTAAAGCAATTGATAAAACTATCGGAAAGGTCAATGCGGCTCTTGTCAGTCTGGAAACCGGAAGAGAAATCAATATTAAGACCGATGTTGCCAAAAAGAAACTGGAAGAAATTCTTAGCTTGCTTGGTCAGATAAAAGGAGCTACCAATATGACGTTGGGAACAAATATGGTCAGTCCTCCTGCCGGTTCCGGTTCTATAGCCATAACTCCTGTTGTTTCCAATACTGTCGATTCAGATAAAGCCAGTCCACGTTCCAGTATTCAGAGAAAAGTCTCGGCAAATGAAAACAAGAACAATAAAAGAAAGCCGAGAGAGAGTTGAAAAGGCTTGCCAGAGAAAGCGAGAAAGAGTTCAAGAGACAGGATAGGGAGTATACTAATCTCTGGAACAAAATTGAAAAAGAGCAAGAAAGAGAATATCGGGATAACATAAAGAAAAAACTTGATAATTTCCGTAAGCTAACCAAAGATATGGAAGAACAACAGAAGCGTTACGAGAAGTATCAAGAATATGTTATGGCCAATAAGCTGAAAATGGAAGGATGTAAATTAAACTGTGTCAGCAAAGAATAAAATATTAACTTTGCTAACACAGTTTTTTTATGAAAGAAGAATTTGATTTTGAGAGTATCAAGAACAAGGCAATTGAACAGCTGAAAGCAGGTAAGCCTTTGTTAGGTAAAGACGGTGCTTTTGCCCCTTTATTGGAAAGTATCCTGAATGCAGCTCTGGAGGGTGAGATGGATGCATATCTTACAGAAGAACGTCAAATGGGCAACCGCCGTAACGGGAAAATGCAAAAACAGGTCCAAACGGCATTGGGTGAGGTAACCGTATCCACTCCCCGTGACCGTAATTCAAGTTTTGATCCACAATTCATTAAAAAGCGTGAGACAATCTTGCAGAAGGCGTAGCAGACCGTATAATAGGCCTGTATGCTCTTGGTAATAGCACACGTGAGATTAGTGAGTGGATGGAAGAGAATCTTGGTAATCGTGTATCGGCAGATCCAATCAGTTCCATTACAGACCGTGTACTTCCGGAAATAAAGACATGGAAATCACGTATGCTTGATTCTGTCTATCCTATAGTATGGATGGATGCCATCCATTATAAGAACGTGGTTGTGCTGTTACACGTGCAATATATAATGTGCTGGGTATTGACCGGGAAGGACATAAGGAGCTCCTCGGAATGTATGTATCAAGAAATGAGGAAGCAAACTTCTGGCTTAGTGTACTGACAGATCTTCAGAACCGTGGAGTTGAAGATATTCTTATAGCCTGTATAGACGGCTTGAAAGGTTTTCCTGAAGCAATCCAAAGTGTTTATCCCAATACAGCCGTACAGCTTTGTGTTGTACATCAGATTCGTAATTCCATCAAATATGTAGGTTCCAAAAATCAAAAGGAATTCCTGAAGGATTTGAAATGCGTTTATCAGGCTGTAAATAAAGAATCGGCAGAAAAAGAACTTCTTAAGCTGGAAGAAAAATGGGGCGAACAGTATCCTATCGTTATCAGGTCCTGGCAGGAGAATTGGGATAAGCTGTCCGAATATTTCCAGTACACTCCGGCTATTCGTAAGCTCATATATACAACAAATACTGTTGAAGGGTATCATCGTCAGATCCGTAAGGTGACAAAAAACAAAGGCGTGTTCCCGTCGGATACAGCCTTGAGAAACTGGTTTATCTTGCATACCGTAATATACGGAAGAAGTGGACTATGCCACTTGCCAATTGGGCTACAATCTCACAGCAACAGGCCATAAAGTTTGGAGAACGATTTAAATTATTGTAATTTTACGCTCGTCGGGACGGGTGGTCCAGCCCCTTGGCGCTGGCCGTTCCCCGACCGATGAGTTTTCTACTGAGAAATAATGCGTGACACAGTTTATTTTACACTACCGCTATGTACAGATTTTTTGTACCTTAATGCCATAATATTTAAGGTCCATGCTATCACAACAACAAGAACTTCCGCTCAGTGAATATAGTTCACTCTACGATATAGTTGTCCCCCAAGCCAATCTTCTTCGCCGCATTAATAATCTTGTAGATTTCACTTTTGTCTATCAGGAACTTGCCAATAAGTATTGCAAGGATAATGGTCGAACAGCAGAATCCCCTATTCGCATGTTCAAGTATCTTCTGCTGAAGACCATATACGATATTTCTGACGTAGATGTCGTAGAGCGTTCCCGTTATGATATGTCCTTTAAGTATTTCCTTGGCATGGCTCCAGAGGAAGACGTTATTAATGCCAGCAGTCTTTGTAAGTTCCGCAAGTTACGGCTGGAAGACATGGATCTTATGAACCTGCTAATCCAGAAGAGCGTAGAAATAGCGATAGAGAAAGGCATCATAAAATCAAGGACTATTATTGTAGATGCTACTCATACAGAAGCCAGGTCTAACCCGTACTCCCCGATAGAGATTCTGCGACTCCGTTCAAAGCAACTCCGTAAGGTACTTTATGCCATGGATGATAATATCACGCAACCCCTGCCGTCTAAGAATAAAGAGGATGATCTTGCGCATGAGTTGGATTATACCAAAGACCTTCTGAAACTTATCACTTCAGATGCCAGTCTTTCAGAAGTGCCTGCAGTAAAGCAGCGACTTAACATGCTCAAGGAAACGCTTTCAGATATAGAGGATCACTATACGACCTCAAAGGATGCAGATGCCCGCATTGGTCATAAAACAGAGGACAGTTCGTTTTTCGGATATAAGACTCACATTGCAATGAGTGATGAGCGTATCATAACAGCCGCTACTGTTACTTCTGGCGAAAAGGGCGATGGGCCTCAGTTGAAAGAGCTTGTGGAGCAAAGCAGAAAAAACGGAATGGAAGTGAACACTGTCATTGGTGATACCGCATACTCCGGATCGGAAAACCTTAGACTGGCAGAAGATGAAGAGAAGGGATTTACTTTGGTATCAAAATTACATCCGGCCATAAGTCATGGACTCAGGAAAGATGAAGACAAGTTTGATTATAACAAGGATGCAGGCATGTTTGTTTGTCCTGCCGGTCATATGGCAATCAGAAAGGCAAGGCAGGGGAAAAAGGATGGGAAATGGAATCAATCCATGAGTTATTTCTTTGATGTAGAGAAATGCAAGACTTGTTCACGAAGAGAAGGATGCTACAAGGAGGGGGCTAAAAGCAAGACCTATAGTATACCTATCAGGAATGAAGAACAGAAAAGGCAGCTTGGATTCCAGAAATCACAAGAATTTAAAGATATAGCTCGTCAAAGATACAAGATTGAGGCAAAGAATGCAGAATTAAAGCAGGTATACGGTTATGATAAGGCACTGTCGTATGGCTGGATGGTATGCAGATGCAAGGTGCTATGACCATCTTTGCCGCAAATATCAAGAGAATATTGAAACTAAGCTAAAAAACACTTATAAAAATTACCCACGTATAATATGATGGCCTTACTGACTATACAAGGCCGAATATAAACTCCTATCAAGATATATAAAAGCAGATTGCAAAACCGATATAAAGGCTAATACAATCTGCTTTCGTCTTTTTAAAGATTGGGATTAAATCTTAAGAGGATACCTTTTTCAGTGCCCTCCCTTTTCAGACACCTTCTTTTTTGTCTTGTCTAATTTATTACTTTTTCAAGTTCAGACCAAATCTCAATTCGGTTGTGCCTTCAACAATGGCAGGCATCTGTCCCAAAACTGCTTTCACGAGATTGCCAATAGCCGGATTATCGTTCGGAAGGATGCTGGTGATCTTATCCATCACAAACGCATTGTTCAAAACAACTGTCAGGATCGGCTTCAAAAATGCTTCATCAATATAGATGTTAGCAACACCTTTATCGTCAATCACGCAGTTCAACGGGAAACCTTCACTCAAGGCAGACATCAACGGTGTTTGCATCAGATCCGTAATCAGCTTCATCAGTTCTTCGTTGTTGTCAGCTTTGGTTGCTGCCTGAATAATCATGTCGATGTTCAGCGTCACATACAACTTGCCGTCTTTGAAATAATAGTTTGCCAAGTTGATCGGTGAAACCACATCCTTCCCATCTTTCACATAGGTGGCCACAATGTTACCGTCTGCCTGGAAAGTCACGTCTTTCAGCAACGCTTTCAGCTTTGGAGAAATCAAAAACATATTCAACAATTTGGCTGCATTCTCCATTTCATACGGTTCGTCGAAAATTTGTTCCAAATCTACGGAAGATTTCCAGATAAATGTCGATCCGTCCATCTTCCAAGTAGCACCCAGCAACGGATTTTCTGGCATTGTTACCTCCAGTGCAAGAACCATTTTGTCTTTCTGCACTTCACCGGTATATTTCACTGTACGGCCGTTCTGTTCGTCTGTACCTTCAAACGTATATTTTTCGCCTTCTTGCGTCAAAACAACATTTTCGATTAACGTTTTGACTTCGCCGGGGATTACACCCGAAGCCAGTTCCACTACCGGCTGGTTAGCTTTTGAGCCACCGCCGATAATTCCGCCGATCGCACCCATATCGAACTTTCCTTTCATCACAATGGTAGCCGTCTTACCGTCTTTTGTGTCAAAAGTAACCTCTTTGCCCAACAATTCAGTTTCACTATAAGTCAATTGCAACGTCTCGCCGCTGAAAGTGGCATTCACACCGTCCACAATTTTCACACCATCTTCGTCGTCATCGCTACAGCCGGTAAAGAGGCTCATTGTGCACAACATCATAAACAAAAACAAAAGATTTTTTTTCTTCATTTTTCTTGAATTAAATTATACATAAAAACGGCGTGAAGATAAACAATCCTATTGAAAGAACAAAAAAATGCCAGCTATTCCGAAAAACAACTGGCATTACTATTAAAAACAGAATATTCTTTCCCAAAAACATCCTATAAACTCGGGATATTCATCGCCCGGAGAGTTTGCCTGATACCTTCATGATTCAAGATCGTCCTAAAGTAAATAATACGAACTTCAAAATCATTTCCCACCATGTAACCTTCCCGCCGCTTTCAGATATTCGACATAATTCAAGTAGAGTTGAAAATGGGCATCGACCTGTGTTTCATAAGCCTGCTGCCACAAAGCCTGCGCTTCGAGATAGTCCGAGAGTGTCTCCAAGCCCACTTCGTACTGGCTTTTACTGACCTTCATGTTTTCTTCGGCCTGGAGGAGAGAACGGTCGGAAAGTTCGCTTTCCAGCCGGGCTTCGTCGAGGTTATTGGCGGCTTGTGTCAGTTCCAACATCATTTGTTCGTTCATGTTTTCCTGTTCCAGGCGGGATTGCATCAGCTTGGCTTTGGCGGCACGCACCTTATTACTTCGCTCGCCGAAATGGAAAAGCGGGATGCTCACGTTCAGCAAGACGGAGAAACTGCCTTTGTCCATCAACATCTGGTCGTTCAGTTCAAAGCCGTGTACATAATCATAAGACCCCATGATGCCGACTTTGGGCAACAGCTCGCTACGGTTCAGCCGCACCTGCTGCCCGGCGATCTCGACCTGTTTATCCAAGATGGCATATTCGGGACGGGCACTGATATCGGAAACCTGGACATCCATCCCCTTTTCGACCGCCGGATAATTGCCGGAAATACGGATATCGGAGACAAGCGGTTTCCCGATCAGATGGCAAAGATTCATAGTCGCCAACCGCAGGGCGTTCTCCGCTTTACGGATGGAGAGTTCGCTTTCGTTCAGCTTCACCTGCACTTTCAAGACATCGTTCTGCGGTTTCAGGCCATGTTTGTAAGCGCTCTCGACATTCGACAGCAGTTCCCGGAGCACAGCGTTATATTTATCCGCCACCTTTTTCATCTCCTGTGCCTTCACGACCAGGGCATAGGCTTTGTCTGTTTTGAGGATCACTTCCGTCGCCGTCAGCGCCTCGTTCATCTCGGCCATCTCTTTTCCCAAGACAGACATCCGGTAGGCAGCCCGGATCTTACCGCCCATATAAAGCGGCTGCTCAACCCGGATTCCGCCCATGTAAACTGTCCCGACTTTATAATCGAGATTGATACCGGGGAAATGGGTATAAATGCCTGTCGGGACCAAGTTCCCGGCTGCATCATACAGAATGACGGGCATTTTGCCACCTTCAATTCCGAATCCGCCGTCCGCCGTACTGTAAAGGCCCATCCCGTTAGCGGTAAAGTTCGGGAAGAAATTCCCTTTATAGCTTTTCATCGTGTACAGGGCACATTCGGTCTGTTTCACCGATGCCGCCATTTCCTTATTATATTGCAGCGCCATTTCCCGGCACTGCTGCAAGCTCAACGTCTCCTGTGCGAAAAGAGACGACGGGCAGAGAATAGACAACAGGATAATAGATATTTTCTTCATCAGTCTACATGTTTAATATGAAAGAATAATGCGTATAGGACAGGAATAAAAACGAGTGTGATCACCGTTCCGAACAGCAGGCCGCCCATAATGGATGCAGCAAGCGAACCGAACATGGCGTCGGTCAGCAACGGGATCATCCTAAGATCGTGGTCAAGGCCGCCATCATCACCGGCCGCAGACGGCTCTGGGCACTGTCGATCAAGGCGGTGACCGGCTCCGTCCCCTGCCCGATCTGCAAAGTGATCTCGTCCATCAGCACGATACCGTTCTTTATGATCATTCCTATCAACCCCAATGTCCCGACAATGGCGACAAAGTTGAACGTCTTGCCGGTCACCAACATCGTCATCACCACTCCGACAAATACCATCGGGATACTGCAGAAGATGATAGCCGGCTTGCGGTAATCCTTGAACAGCATGATCAAGATCGCGATCATCAGGATAATGGCCAGCGGAAAATTCTTGAACAGATACTTCATGGACTGGTCGCTGGCGTTCTTCTCACCCTGCCATTGCAGCGAATAGCCTGCGGGGAGTTCGATCTGCTCCAACTTTTCCGCGACTGCCAATCGCGCTTTTTCCGTCTCGACACCCGGCACGGGAGAGCATTGCACGCGCTGGCTGCGTTGTCCGTTGTAGCGAGGAACAACCGGGTCCTCCCATCGCACGTCAATTCCCTTGCTGATCTGTTTCAACGGCGTGCTGCCCATCAGGCTTTCGATCAGTTCTTCCTTCGATAGTGTCCCGGCTTTCAGTTTCACCATGTTTTCTTCGTTCAGCAGACCGTTCAGCGAAGGGAGCGTCGAAAAGACCTGCGTGTTTCCTAAATCCTCGATCGGTTTTCCCTGTCCGTCCAGGCATTTCAAGTAAATATTGTTTTTATGGATGCCTTCGTAGAAAGAACCGATAGGTATACCGCCTGTAGCTGTCAGTAACGAAAGGCTCACGTCGCTGCGGCTCAATCCCAACGCACGGGCGGCCGGTTGGTCGTACTCGATTGTCAGGACCGGAACCTGCGGTTCCCAGTCGGTCGTGATCAGGCAGACTTCTGGCGTATTCTCCATAATATGTCGTGCACTGTCCGCCAAACGGTGCAGGACGGCAGGATCAGGTCCTAAGAATTGGGCCTCGATGGGATATTTCTTAAACATCAGGTTATAACGTTTCAACTTGACGTAAGCATCCGGATACTGCCGTGTCAGGTACTCTTGTATCTCGTCGATATTTTCGACTAGCTCGTCGGGAGATGTAAAGTCAATGATCAACTCCCCATAGGCCAGCGAAGGATTGGCAATGCTTCGCACCAGGTTGTAACGTCCCGGCGTCCCACCGATGGAAGCTGTCACGTTCGTGATCTCCTTCCGGGTTTTCAGATAAGCTTCTATCTCTTTCAGGTCATTCGCCACACGGGTAGAATTATTGCCCTCCGGAAGTTTGTATTCCATATACAACTGATCGTACACCATATCGGGGAAGAATCCCTGGCGCAGGAACCGATAGCTATAGGCGGACAAGAGCAACAAAGCGACCATCGTCAGCGTAAAGCCAAGGCGGTGCGACAAACCGAAACGCAAAGCAGCCCGCAAGATGGCATATATCTTACCTTTATATACACGCTTGCCGGAATTATCGTTTTCCACCGCCGGATGTAACCGCCTGTTTGCCATCAAGGGAACGTGGAGTAATGCCAACACCCAGCTCAGCAACAGTGAAACGGCCAGTACGATAAACAGGTCGCGCGTATAAACGCCTGCCGTATCCGGCGACATATAAATCGGCAGAAAGGCTATGATAGCGATCAACGTCGCTCCCAACAACGGCATCGCCGTCTGCCGTCCGATAGCGGTCATCGCCTCCATCCTATCTTTCCCGGCTTTCAAGTCCACCAATATGCCGTCGATAATCACAATGGCATTGTCTACCAGCATCCCCATCGCCAGCACGAAAGCCGCCAGAGAGACACGCTGCATCGTTCCCCCGGCGAATTGCAGGAAAAGAAATGATCCGAAAACAGTCACCACCAAACTGATGCCGATAATCAGGCCACTCTTGAACCCCATCGCCAGCATCAGTATAAACACGACGATGACGACGGATTCGATCAGGTTGATGACAAACGTTCCCAGCGAATCCCCCACACGCTCGGGCTGATAGAATATTTTATGGCAATCTACTCCGGCCGCAGACGGTTATCTTTCAACTCCGCCAGCTTCGCTTCCACGCTTTGCCGACCTTCACGATATCCGAACCGCTCGAAGCAGCTACCAAAATGCCGATAGAGCGCTCCTGGTTATAGAACATCTCGTTACGGGTTGGATCTTCATACCCCTTTTCGATCAAGCTATGTCGCGCAGACGCAATTGGTCGTCGTCATGGCCCTGGATAAACATCTTGCCGATGTCGTCCACCGTTTTGAAACGATCGTTCACCGTCACTCGGATGCGGTTGTCCCCGTTATCATAGTAACCGCTATAGGTTGTCTCGTTTTGTCCGTTCAAGGTAGCCAGGACTTCGGCCGGTTTCACGCCAAGGTTGGCCATGCGGTCCTGCAACAGGGAGATATTGATACATTCGGAACGTTCCCCATATATATCCACCCGGTCCACTCCTTCTATTTCGACTACTTCCCGTTTGATCAGTTCGGCATAATCAGCCATCTCCCGATCGGACAGTCCATCGCCCGTCAATGCGTAGAACATGCCGAACACCTTGCCGAAATCGTCTTGTACGATCGGTGTATTAGCTCCGGAAGGAAGTAAGGCGGAGGCATCGTTGACTTTCCGCCTGAGAAGGTCCCAATGTTGCTCCACGTCATCGTCCTTGACGGTGGTCAACAATTCGACCTGGATCAAGGACAGATCATTGAACGAATAGCTTTCGACATTATCGACATTATCCATCTTACGGATACTTTTCTCAAGCACATCCGTCACTTCCAACTCTACCTGATGGGCCGATGCACCCGGATAGGTAGTTGCCACCATTGCCAGCTTTACCTTGATCTCCGGATCTTCCAGCTTACTCATTTGATAGCAGGCCAAAGCTCCGCCCGCCAACAAAACCGCAACCAGAAAATAGACCAGGTTCCGGTTCTGAAATCCCCATTTGCTTATATCCATCACAACAATCCTCCTACATTCGTTTTAGAACCGGTGGCCAAAGGCCGGACATTTTCTCCATCTTCAATATGATGCACGCCGGAGGCAACCACGATTTCACCGGCATGCAGCGTATCGGAAACAACCATCGCACGTCCGTCGGACAACAGGCGCAGAACCGTCACCTCGCGGCTATGGACTTTCCCCGCAGACGGATCATAGACAAACACGTACGTTTTACCATCCTTTTGCAGAAGTGCCCCGCCCGGAACGGAAACCGGCTGCGAATCGCCCTCATTGCAATAGATCGTGACCATCGTATTCATTCCCGGCGAAGGGAGCGGCAACTTGCCGGGAACCATTTGCAGGCGCATCGTGTACAGCTGGTTCGCATTGGCTTTCGGAGTGACGCTGATCAATTTCAAAGGATAGTTTTCTCCCGGATAGAGGTCGAACGTGCAGTGGTAGCCATCGAACCGGTCCCGCCGGATATAGTCGCTGCCGGAAGATTGATTTCCACCTCCGGAATGCCGGCGCTGACCATCGAGATCACGGGCATACCTGCTCCGATCGTTTCATGTGCATCGAACAGCTTTTTCTGTATGAAACCACTGAATGGAGCATACAGCCGAGTATATTCCAACTGGTCTTTATGATGCTGATATTTTGCAGTGATCTGTTTCAGGCCGTACACGGCTTTATCGTTGGCATTAGGCGTGGTCCCGTTTTCTTTATAAAGAGCCATGACACGTTCGGCTTCCGCTTGATCTGCTTGTATTCGGCCTCCGTAGCATCCAGTTGCACCCGATAATCTGCCGGATCCAATTCGGCCAGCAGTTGTCCTTCCCTCACGCGGGCGCCGTCTTCCACATATATTTTACGGATTGTCCCGCTCACACGGAAAGCCAGGCTGATATCCTGCGCAGCTTTCACTTTTCCTGGGAACTGGAGGGCAGTCTGACTGCTGGCGGAAACGACCGTATCGATCTTGACTGTCTGAGTATCCTTTGTCCCCTTCTCCGAACGGCACAAGACATAAATAGAATCAAGGATATACCTGCTAAAATGAAATAAATTCGTTTCATAATTTAAGTGTATTTATTTAAAGACAAAATTATCCCGACAGAGCAACCTCGGAAAGGTCAATATGAATAATAAATTGTTCCATTTGTATATTTTCCTCAAAAAGAAGATATAAATATTCTGCGATTTGTATTTTCTTTACCGAAAATTCTTAACTTGATAAAAGAATGTCACCTAAAGAATACCGTAAGTAGCTTTTGGAATTGTTAAAATGCCCAAAACATGTCGTCATACATTTGAAAGCAAAAAGCCAGTTTTAGTATAGTTGTTCCACTGCTCCACAAGAACTATAGAATATTTTATGTACTTTTGTCTCAGAATATAAAAAACTAAATAACTCAAATTAATCAACATGAAACGCTTAATGGCTAATCATAAACAGAAAAAAGCGATCCTGATCGCTCTTGCTGCGCCATTGATGTTTTCTCCTGCCCCTTTAATGGCTGTGACCGGAACCTCCGAGCCTGTAGTAGCTATCGCCCGGCAGGCGCAAACGATCGTCAGTGTGCAGCGGATCAACCCGACTACGGTCGATGTTGTGTTCTCCAACAATCAACGGATGACATTCGATTTCTATGGAGATAATATTTTCCGTATGTTCCAGGACAACAACGGTGGTATCCTTCGTGATCCGGAGGCAAAACCAGAGGCCCGGATTCTCGTAGATACCCCCCGTCGCCCAGTTTCCAAACTGGACATTCAAGACGATAATGGGCAAGTGACCATCACGACCGGAAAAGTCAGACTCCAGTTGGACAAATCGACCGCCCTGCTGAAAGTCACCAATCTCACCACAAACAAAATCGTTTTCGAAGAGACGAAACCCGTGGTTTACGAAAAAGGAAAAACGATCCTAACGCTGAAAGAGAACCCTGATGAATATTTCTACGGCGGCGGTGTGCAGAACGGACGCTTTTCACATAAGGGAAAAGCTATAGCATCGAAAACCAGAACAGCTGGACCGATGGCGGCGTGGCTTCTCCCACTCCTTTTTATTGGTCCACAAACGGCTATGGCTTTATGTGGTACACTTTCAAACAGGGGAAATATGATTTCGGCGCCACAGAAAAGAATACGGTAAAACTATCCCACGATACAGACTATCTGGATGTTTTCTATATGATCAATGATAGCCCGGTCGCCCTATTGAACGACTTTTACCAACTGACCGGTAACCCAATACTGCTGCCCAAGTTCGGATTCTATCAGGGACACTTGAACGCTTACAACCGCGACTATTGGGTAGAAGACGAAAAGGGTATCCTTTTCGAAGACGGCAAGCGCTACAAGGAAAGCCAAAAAGATAATGGAGGTATCAAGGAATCGCTGAACGGAGAAAAGAACAACTACCAGTTCTCTGCTCGCGCCGTGATCGACCGCTACAAGAACCACGATATGCCGTTAGGTTGGTTGCTGCCGAACGACGGTTACGGAGCCGGCTACGGACAGACCGAAACATTGGACGGTAATATCCAAAACTTAAAGAGCCTCACCGATTACGCTCATAAGAACGGTGTCGAAATCGGTCTTTGGACACAATCCGACCTGCATCCGAAAGACAGCATCAGTGCCTTGCTGCAACGCGACATTGTAAAGGAGGTACGAGATGCCGGTGTACGAGTCCTGAAAACAGACGTGGCATGGGTCGGTTGGGGCTACTCGTTCGGTCTGAACGGTGTGGCTGATGTCGGACATATCATGCCGTATTACGGAAACGACGCACGTCCGTTCATCATCTCTCTCGACGGTTGGGCCGGCACGCAGCGTTATGCCGGAGTCTGGTCGGGCGACCAAACAGGCGGACAATGGGAATATATCCGTTTCCACATCCCGACTTATATCGGCTCCGGGCTTTCCGGACAACCGAACATCACATCCGACATGGACGGTATTTTCGGTGGCAAGAACCTCGTGATGAATACCCGCGACTTCCAGTGGAAGACCTGGACGCCGATGGAGCTGAACATGGACGGCTGGGGATCGAATGAGAAATATCCGCATGCCTTAGGCGAACCGGCAACTTCCATCAACCGCTGGTACCTGAAAATGAAATCCTGCCTGATGCCGTATGCTTACAGCATTGCCCGCGAAGCGGTAGACGGCAAGCCGATGATTCGCGCCATGTTCCTTGAAGATCCGAATCCTTACACCTTTGGTAAAGCTACACAATACCAGTTCATGTACGGGCCGTACTTCCTCATCGCGCCGATCTACCAAGAGACGCAAATGGATGACAAGGGAAATGACATCCGTGATGGTATCTACTTGCCTAAAGGCGAATGGTTCGACTATTTCACCGGTGAGAAATATACCGGCGGCTGCGTGGTCAACAACTTCGCTTCTCCACTTTGGAAACTTCCGGTATTCGTAAAAGCCGGTGCGATCATCCCGATGACGAACCGAACAATAACGTAGGGGAAATCGACAAGAATTTGCGCATATATGAACTTTACCCGTCCGGATATAGCGAGTTCGTCGAATATGACGATGATGGTATAACGCAGGCTTATCTGAACGGCAAAGGGACAACCACACGGATCGAAATCAAGAACAATGACCCATCAAAAGTCTCAATCACTATCCATCCGACAACAGGCGATTTTGACGGTTTCGTGAAAGACAAGGCAACCGAACTGCGTATCAATCTCTCGGAAATGCCGAAGAAGATCACCGCTAAAGTCGGTTCCTCCAAAGTGAAACTGGTAGCCGCCCGTTCGATGAACGAATACCAGAACGGCACGAATGTCTATTTCTACGATGTTGCCCCGAACCTGAACAAATTCGCCACCAAAGGAAGCGAATTCGAAAAGAAGACAATCACCAAGAACCCTCAGTTGTTAGTAAAACTAGCTCCGACAGACATCAGCATGAACGGAACGGTTATCACCATCGATGGTTACCAATTCGACACGCCCGACACCCACCGCGTTTCTACCGGTTCTCTGGCCGCGCCGATCGCACAGGTGACGGATGGGAACACAGAAGCTTACACACTAAAACCGACTTGGAATAAAGTTCCCGGCGCCGACTTCTATGAAATAGAATTTAACGGCATGCTTTATACGCAGATCAAGAATGCGGAACTGCTGTTCGACAACCTCTCAGCCGAAACAGACTATTCGTTCAAAATTCGCTCAGTCAACAAGGACGGTTATTCAGACTGGTCTACCTTCTCCGTCAAGACCAAATCCAACCCGCTGGAATTTGCTATCAAAGGCATCCGTGGAGAAGTGACAGCCGAAGAACAGGAAGGCTTTGAAATCTCCCGCTTGTTCGACTTTGCCGAGTTAGGCGATATGTTCCACACGAAATACCGCAAGAACGCAATGCCGTTCGATATGATCATCGATCTACGCACCATCAACCAACTGGATAAGTTCCATTATCTGTCCCGCCAGGATGGAGCAACGGAACGATCCTTGCCGGCGACGTGGCCTACAGCATGGATAAGGAAAACTGGACAGCGGTCGACTCGTTCCGCTGGGAACGTAATGGTGACATGAAAGTATTCACTTTCAAGGACCAACCGAAAGCCCGCTACATTAAATTGCATATTACGGAAGGTGTCGGCAACTACGCTTCCGGACGCGAATTATACGTATTCAAGGTTCCGGGCACGGAAAGCTATCTGCCAGGTGACATCAATAACGACAAAAAGATCGACACAAACGACTTGACCTCGTACATGAACTACACAGGCTGCGCCGTGGTGACAGCGATTTCGATTATGTCAGCGCAGGTGATATTAACCGGAACGGTCTGATCGATGCTTACGACATATCGGTCGTGGCAACCCAATTGGAGGACGGCATCGAGAATCCAGGTACGGACCGTGTAGCCGGAACGATCTTCCTTTCCACTCCGAAACAGACGTACAACGCCGGCGAAACAGTCGAAATCACCGTCAAAGGTGACAGTGTCAAAGCTGTCAACGCTTTGAGTTTCGCATTGCCTTACGACCAACAGGATTATGACTTTGTCGGCATCGAACCGGCAAACCTCGGTACGATGGAAAACCTGACATACGACCGCCTGCATACCAGCGGTCAAAAGGCGCTCTATCCTACTTTCGTCAATCTCGGAGACAAACAAGTGCTCGAAGGTTCTGAAGATCTCTTCACCATCAAGTTGAAAGCGAAACGCAAAGTTACATTCAACCTGAAAGCAGTCGACGGCATCCTGGTTGATAAGAATCTGAATATGCAGAAGTTCTGAACAATGAATTTCTGATATAAACGAAAGCAGAAAGGCTTCGCCTACCGGACCATTCCGGGGTGAAGCCTTTTTCATTAAGATTATGAATGTTTTCTGCCCCACAGATGTTATCTTTGCAGAAAAAGCGATAGAACCATCGCATGACAAAGCAAACAAATACATTATGTACTCAGATAAAAAAAACATCCTGCAGCTCGTAGCCCTGCTCATCGAGCATAACATCAAGAAAATCGTTTTGTGTCCCGGCAGCCGCAATTCACCTATTGTACATACGATTGCCAATCACCCGTTCTTCTCCTGCTATCCGGTGACAGACGAACGGAGTGCGGCATTCTTCGCGATCGGGCTGGCATTACATGGCGGTAGTCCGGCTGCTGTCTGCTGCACATCGGGCAGTGCATTACTTAATATTCATCCTGCCGTATCGGAAGCCTTCTATCAGCAAGTGCCATTGGTCGTAATCTCAGCAGACCGTCCCGGGGCCTGGATCGGACAAATGGACGGGCAAACGTTTCCTCAACCGGGTGTTTTCGGTTCGCAGGTTAAAAAATCCGTCAACCTGCCGGAGATACATACCGATGAAGACGAATGGTATTGCAATCGTCTTATCAACGAAGCTCTGCTCGAACTGAACCATCATGGGAAAGGACCGGTGCATATCAACGTACCAATCTCGGAACCGTTGTTCCGCTTCACTACGGAGGAATTGCCCAAGGTACGCGTCATCACCCGCTACCAAGGATTAAATGTCTACGACCGTGAATATACTGGGTTGATCGAGCGGCTGAACAACTACAACCGTCGCATGATCGTTGCCGGTCAGATGAACCTGATCTATCTTTTTGAAAAGAAATATTCCAAACTGCTATACAAGCATTTTGCCTGGCTTACCGAGCACACAGGTAACAAGACCATTCCCGCATCCCGGTAAAGAATTTCGACGCCGCCCTTTACGCCCTGCCAGAAGAAAAATTAGAGAAGATGGTTCCTGACCTGCTGATCACATACGGTGGACATATCGTGTCGAAACGCCTCAAACAATTTCTCCGCAAGCATCCGCCACGCGAACATTGGCATGTTTCGCTTAGCGGAGAAGTAACAGACCTTTACGGTTCCCTGACAACCGTTATCGAGATGGACCCGTTCGAATTTCTCGAAAAAATCGCTTACCTGCTGGAAAACCGGACAACGGAGTTTCCACGCATCTGGGAAAACAACACCCGCGACCTGCCACAACCGGAATTCAGCTATTCGGAAATGGCTGCTATCGGAACATTGATCAAGTCGCTTCCAACACCTGCGGCCTTGCATTTAGGCAACAGTTCAGCCGTACGTTACGCCCAGTTATACACACTCCCAGAAGATGTCGAAGTCTGTTGCAACAGGGGGACGAGCGGCATAGAAGGATCGCTTTCGACTGCCATCGGTTACTCCGTTTGTTCAGACAAACTGAATTTTGTAGTGATCGGCGATTTGAGTTTCTTTTATGATATGAACGCACTTTGGAACAGCAACTTCGGCTGTAACCTACGTATCCTGCTGCTCAATAACGGAGGAGGTGAAATATTCCAAGCACTTCCCGGACTGAAAATGGAGGATAAAACACGCCGTTTCGTGACAGCTACACACAAAACTTCTGCCAAAGGATGGGCCAAAGAAAGAGGATTCTCTTACCTTCCCGTCCATAACGATGAAGAACTGACGAGTGCAATGGCTGTTTTCACCCAGTCCGCCCCCCACAACCAACCAATGTTGATGGAGGTATTCACGGATGCGTCTGAAGATGTACGGCTACTCAAAGAGTATTACCACCAACTAAAAAAATAAGAACATAACTCATAATTTATAATTCTAAATTCATCTTATGGAAACAAAAAGAGAATGGACAACCATCAAAGAATATGAAGAAATCCTGTTCGATTTCTATAACGGAATTGCCCGCATCACTATCAACCGCGAACGCTATCGCAACGCTTTCACTCCGACAACGACGACGGAGATGAGCGATGCTCTCTATATCTGCCGTGAACGACCGGATATCAATGTTGTCGTGCTGACAGGAGCCGGAGACACGGCTTTCTGTGCTGGAGGTGATATGCATGTGAAAGGTCACGGCGGCTACATCGGTAAAGATGGTGTGGCACGGTTAAATGTACTCGATGTACAAAAGCAAATCCGCTCGATTCCAAAACCGGTGATCGCTGCCGTAAACGGTTTTGCAATCGGTGGCGGGCATGTGTTGCATGTGGTCTGCGACCTGACGATTGCTTCTGAAAACGCAATATTCGGACAGACGGGTCCTCGTGTGGGGAGTTTCGACGCAGGTTTCGGTTCATCCTATTTAGCTCGCATCGTCGGCCAAAAGAAAGCACGTGAAATTTGGTTTCTTTGCCGCAAATACAATGCACAGGAAGCACTCGACATGGGTCTCGTGAACAAAGTCGTACCTTTGGATAAGCTTGAAGACGAATATGTCGGATGGGCCGAAGAAATGATGTTGCTCAGCCCGCTTGCCCTCCGTATGATCAAGCAGGCCTCAACGCCGAGCTAGACGGTCAGGCCGGAATCCAAGAGTTGGCTGGCGATGCCACCATGCTCTACTACATGACCGACGAAGCCCAAGAAGGTGGCAAAGCTTTCCTTGAAAAACGCCGCCCCCGTTTCGAAGATTATCCGAAATTCCCATAATCCAAAGTCACAATGGCTATGCACTATCACATAGAGATCCGCCTAAGACCTTGTACTTCAAAAAGCCGGCAGGGACTTCGCGCGGGACCTACACGGAGAGGAAGAGTTGGTATATCTACCTCACCGCAGAAGAAACACCCGGCCGCCAAGGAATAGGCGAATGCGCTCCTCTGCCTAAACTGAGTTGCGACGACGTGCTGGATATGAAGAAGTTTTGGCCAAGGCTTGCCAAAACTTCACCCGCACAGCAGAATCGACGTGGACGGACTGCGCGATTATCCATCTATCCTGTTCGGTCTGGAGACTGCTTTCCGCCACTTTGAAGCCGGCTCCTTTGCCTTGTGGAACACTCCTTTCTCGCATGGCGAGGTGGGTATTCCTATCAACGGACTGATCTGGATGGGAAGCTATGAAGAGATGTTGGGACAAGTGACAGACAAGATAGAATCCGGCTTTCGTTGCATCAAGCTGAAAATCGGAGCGATCGACTTCGATAAAGAATTAGAAATCCTTCGTATCATCCGCAAACAATTTTCATCTGATGAAATCGAACTGCGTGTTGATGCCAACGGTGCTTTCTCGCCGAACGAAGCCATGAGAAAACTGAACTGTCTGGCAAAACTGGACCTGCATTCGATCGAACAACCGATCCGTGCAGGACAGTGGGAAGACATGGCTCTGTTAGCTGCTTCTTCTCCAGTTCCCATCGCCCTCGACGAAGAACTCATTGGCTACAACACACCGGAAAAGAAGAAAGAATTGCTTTCCTTCATTAATCCGCAATATATCATCTTGAAACCGTCTCTTCACGGAGGCCTATATGGTTGTAGCGAATGGATCAAGGAAGCTCAGGATCGGCAGATCGGCTGGTGGATCACTTCTGCATTGGAATCGAATGTCGCCTGAACGCCATCGCTCAATGGTGCGCAACTTTCGACAATCCGCTTCCGCAAGGGTTAGGAACAGGTGGCCTCTTCACCAACAACATTGACTTGCCGTTGTCAATTAACAACGGACAATTAATAATTGACAATGGACAACAAACAATTGATAAGTAAGAAACATCCCGATAATTGTCAATTGTCAACAGTCAATTGCCAATTATCCGAATTCATTTCCGATTGGAAGTCTGCCTCTCCTTACTTGGAAGTACAAACTTCCGGTTCGACCGGTACACCCAAACGAATCATGGTCCGCAAGGAACAGATGGTAAATAGTGCCCGCCTCACCTGCGATTATTTAGGGCTGCGGCAGGGGGATAAAGCCCTCCTTTGTATGCCACTCCGATACATTGCCGGAAAGATGATGGTCGTACGGTCACTCGTGGCAGGGTTAGATTTGGTCATACGTGAACCTTCCGGGCATCCGATGGCAGACATCGACATGCCACTCCGATTCGCAGCCATGATTCCGTTACAAGTATACAACACGCTACAGGTTCCGGAAGAACGAGAGCGCCTCTGCCAAATCGATATCCTAATCATCGGTGGCGGCTCTATCGACCATGAACTGGAAACACGGATACAAGAATTGCCTATCTGCGTTTACTCCACCTACGGAATGACAGAAACACTTTCGCATATCGCCCTCCGACGGTTGAACGGACCGGATGCATCTCCTTATTACACGCCTTTCCCTCTGTCAAGCTATCACTCTCGACTGACGACACACTGATAATAGACGCTCCACTCGTCACCGACGAAACACTTGTCACTAACGATGTCGCCGAACTGCTTCCAGACGGCCGTTTCCGCATCTTAGGGAGGAAAGACAACATCATCAACAGCGGAGGCATAAAAATACAAACGGAGATTGTGGAAGAAACCTTGCGCCCCATCATTCCTACCAATTTTGCCATAACATCCGTTCCAGATCCAAAGTTCGGAGAGGCTATGATTTTATTGATCACCACAGGAAATGACCGCTTCCCGAGTAAAAAGACAGCCTCTTCCCTTATTGGAAAACAATCTCTCTCATTACCTGAAAACTATCTCTTTTCCGAGCTGGAAGATATGATATTTGGAATATTACCCAAATACCAACGTCCGAAGCACATCCTCCGGATTGAATCAATTCCTCTTACCGGTAGCGGAAAGATCGATCGGGCAGCATGCCGGAAATTGGCAATGGAAAGATATACAGGATAAATTATTTCGGGCATCAATTATTTAGTAATAAACATACAAAAACACTATAATTTTATGAAGTATTTATCAATCTTCGCCTCCGTCCTTCTCGCCACGGCATCCGCTTACGGACAAAGTGGGGAAAGTTGCCGGACAGCATCCGATCCGACTCTACAAAAGCCGGAATTATACGCAGGTTATGACTGTGTAAACCTACTCGACAGCACCGCTGTGACCGTGCAGCCTACCGGCTCCGGTTCTTTCACGGTCTGCAAAATCGTCAAAGTTATGAACACGCGCGGGGCCGTCGCCAATCGCATCCTCAAATACGATTACGATCCGCTGACGGCACATGCAGAGTTTCATCGTGTCACCATCTACAAAGCCAATGGCGACGTAATCAACCTCGATATCACCCAACAGCAGGATTATGCCGCTCCTGCCCGCGCCATCTATTGGGGAGCACGGCAGATCATGATGGAAATAGGCCGTCTCGATCCGGGCGATATCATCGATTATCAGATCAACAAAAAAGGTTTCACCTATGCCCTGTTGACTGGCGGTATAGGCAACGACGAATCCCGTTTCATCCCGCCCATGCGTGGACAATTCTATGATATCGTCCCCTTCTGGACAACCGAGCCAACTGTCCGCAAGGTATATAAGGTAAACATCCCGATGGAGAAAGAAATGCAGTTCCAGTTCTATCAAGGAGAATGCACCTCTTCCATGCGTTACGAGGACGGTCGGAAAGCTTATACGTTCGTCAGCACAGACATCATGCCGACCCGACGCGAACCGAACATGGTCGACCTGTTCGACGCCGCACCGAAACTGATGATGTCCAGCACACCACGCTGGCAAGACAAATCCCTTTGGTTTAACAAAGTGAACGAAGACTACGGCAGTTTCAGTGCCATTCCCGAAGCCCAGAAAAAAGTAGACGAATTGATCCAGGGCAAAAAGACGGAGATGGAAAAGATCGCCATCCTCACCCACTGGGTTGCCGACAATATCCGTTACTCCGGTATTTCGATGGGCAAAGGCGAAGGCTACACGCTGCATAACCTGAAGATGAACTACACGGACCGTTGTGGTGTCTGTAAAGATATTGCCGGTACCCTGATCGCTTTCCTGCGTATGGCAGGCTTCGAAGCCTATCCAGCCATGACAATGGCCGGTAGTCGCGTGGAAAGCATCCCGGCCGACCACTTCAACCACTGTGTCACCGTTGTGAAACTTTCCAGCGGAACCTATATGCCGCTCGATCCTACCTGGGTCCCCTTCTGCCGCGAACTGTGGAGCAGTGCCGAACAACAGCAAAACTATTTACCGGGAGTTCCCGAAGGTTCCGACCTCTGTCTCACGCCGGTTTCCGCACCGGAAAACCATTATGTCCGCATAAAAGCCAACAACCGCTTGGATGCCAAAGGTACGCTGACAGGACAGTTCACGATCACAGCCGAAGGACAGTCGGACAGCAATATCCGCCGTATCTTCACCACCGGCTGGCAGTCGCAATGGCAGGCCGCATTGGAAAGCCAACTTCTTGCCGTATCACCTAAAGCTCGTCTTATCAGCGTGGACTATGGCAAAGACCCGAAGAACTACCAGGCTGCACCGATCAAAATGACATTCCGTTATGAAATACCAGGTTATGCCCTTTCAGGAGAAGGAGAAATGCTGTTCAAGCCGATGGTGATGAATAACCTTTATAACCAAGTAAAAAGTTACCTGCGCATCAACACCGACCTCGAAGAACGTCGGTATGGTTTCAAGGATGCCTGCTCACGTCTGGTCGAACTGGACGAAACGATCCAACTCCCCACAGGTTATAAGCTAGCGGGTAATGGAAAAGAAGACAGTGCGCAAAGTTCTGCCGCCGACTTCGAAGGTTCCCTCCGCCAGGACGGTAACAAAGTGGTGTTGCACCAAAAGCTAGCGCTGAAGAAACGCGTGTACGAGGCAGGCGACTGGAATGGTTTCCGTAACGCCGTGAATGCACATAAATCATTCGGGGATTATATCGTCATAAAGCGATAAGGTCTTCCCTCTTCATAAATCACAAATTATAAATCATAAATCAAATGATACAAAACAAACATAAGTTCGCCTTCCTTCTTTGTATGCTACTAATGACTACGACAGTTTTTGGAGCATCGGAAGCCGAATACAAGAAATTAGCAAAGACCTGGACACTCAATGCCGACGGCAGCCAAGAGTTCCGCTATGACATGGAACTGACACTTTTCACCCACACGGCCATGAACGGCACATACGGAGAAAGCTTCATCGTGTACAATCCGCAATACCAGGAACTGAAGATCAACTCGTCTTACACCAAACAAAAAGACGGCACAATCATCAAGACACCGGACAATGCTTTCGTGGAAGTCCTTCCCCGCAACGCAGCTGATGCTCCGGCTTACAACCACCTGAAAGAAATGGTTGTCGTCCACACAGGCCTAGAACTGGGAGCAACTATCTATCTCGACTACACAGTCACATCCAAACCAGGCTATCTGCCGGAGGTAGACATTTTCGAAGAACTGCTCCAATCCTCTCCCGTCAAAGAATACACACTGACGATCGTGATACCCGAAGCCAAAGAACTTGCCTACACACTGACAAACAATCCGGCAAAAGCATCTGTCAAACGATCCGGTGGAACCTGTACGACAAGCTGGACATTACGTAACCTGCCAGCATCTTCCCGCGCTCCGTTCGTCTATGTCAAGAACGGCGATGTTCCTTTTCTCGCCGCCACGACTTACACATCCGAAGGAGAAGCATTGGCAACCCTGCTCAAACAGTTCAATCCGTCCGGCGATCCACAACTCACGACTCTGGCTGAGAGCCTGACCGAAGGGGAAAAAAGGGACGAAGACAAACTGGAAGCTATCCTCGAATACACGACCAACCACATTGCCAACAACGGGCTGACATTGGATCAGACCGGCTATCGCCTCCGCCCTGCCGATGCCGTCATGAGCACAGCGTACGGAACTGAAGTCGAAAAAGCCAATTTGCTCGCAGGATTGTTGGATGGGGCCGGCTTCAAAGCCGAACCAATGGCGACTTACCAGGCTTATGCAGACAAAGGGCTGGCGCTAAAGGCTGTCGACCAACTGTTCGTCTCCTGTATGGTGAACGGCGAATTATATTTATTCTCCACCTCTTCTACCCACCGTCCGCAAACGGTGAACTTTGACCGGACTCCTCTTTTCAGCCTGCAAACAGGAAAACCGGTAGCTATTGCCGTTCCACAGGATTACCAGATCAAGAGCGACATCGCAGTTCGTTTCAAAGATGGAAAAGTGACGACATCCACTAAAGAATCTGTCGGTAAAGAATTGATGCCTTATTTCACAACAGGTAACAGCGAAAACGAACAAACTGCTCCTTTAAAGGTGGAAAACGGATATGCAACGATCTCACTGCCGGATGCCGGATATGGCTTCTCCCATCTGCCTTATGGCTACCTGAACAGCCAGCGGAAAGAAAACCTGCTGATCCCACGCCCTGTCAACGAAGTCTATACATACACGATCGAATGTCCTGAAAATATGGAACTGCGCACCCCGGAAACCGACAAGACGATCCGCAATGCCGCCGGTAGCCTGACCATCTCCGTCAAGAAAAACGGACGTACGGCAACCGTCACCCGTAGCCTGGAACTGAACAAACAACTCTATACACCTGCCGAATACAAGGAATTGCGCCAGCTTCTGACAGAATGGAGCGACATAAACGGAAAGACTCTATTGTTTTCAGTACAATAAAGACAATTACTTTTAGGATGGCCGATACTGCCTGTTATATTAATGCCGATATCAGCCATCCCCAAAAAGCCTTGATCTTTTGGTAAGAGGTTTCAAAATGTACTTGCCCCGTACTTGACGCGGGAACAAGTACATTTTGAGACACCACCAACAGATAAATCATTAATTAAACATCTAAAATAAATCAAATATGAAACTACTAAATCTAACCGCTGCCCTCTTTTTAGGAGGTGTTCTGCAAGCACAAAACCCTTTACCGGCCATTCATCCGCAGCCACAGGAAGTTACATTATCTACCAACCGGATGAAAGCGCTCATGGCTTTACTCTTTCCGGCATGCAACATCCGGATGAAGATGCCATGCGCCTGATCAGACAAACTTTGTCGATAACAGACAACTCCGAAGCGCTACCGCTCAAAATTACATCGCTGGAAGACCGGACACCCGAACTGAAACGTTCAGGAGCCTATCTATTAGTTATCACACCAGAAGAAATCGACATTGCAATTTCCGACAGTCGCGGTCTTTTCTACGCAGCACAGACATTGCAACAATTGGCCCAAACCGACGGACAAGGCAATACGACACTGCCACTCGGAGTTATCAAAGACTATCCTGACGTCGCCTACCGTGGAACCGTCGAAGGTTTTTACGGCGATCCCTGGAGCCATACCGACCGCATCGAGCAGCTTCGTTTTTATGGAAAGATGAAGATGAACACCTATATCTACGGACCGAAAGATGATCCTTACCACAGTTCCCCAAACTGGCGCAAGCCTTATCCGGAAAAGGAAGCAGCACAGATCAAGGATCTCGTGAAGGAAGCCGCCGCCAACAAGGTAGACTTCGTCTGGGCGATCCATCCGGGCCTGGACATCAAATGGACAGATGAAGACCGGATGAATGTGCTGAACAAGTTCGGTATGATGTATGATTTGGGAGTCCGCTCCTTCGCAGTCTTCTTCGACGATATTTCCGGTGAAGGGGCCAAGGCAGACAAACAAGCCGACCTGCTCAACTTCCTGCAAAAGGAGTTTATCGAGAAGAAAGAAGGCGTCAGCCCGCTGATTATGTGTCCGACCGAATATAACCGGGCCTGGGCGGGAAGCGACTATCTGGATGTGCTGGGCAGAACGCTCGACCCGGCGATCCATGTGATGTGGACCGGCAACAGTGTGATCCATGATATCACACTCGAAGGGCAGGAATGGGTGAACAAACGTATTCAGCGCCCTTCGTATGTCTGGTGGAATTTCCCTGTAAGCGACTACTGCCGCGACCACCTGCTGATGGGACCGTCTTACGGGCTCGATCCGAATGCGGCACATGCCATGTCCGGTTTCGTCGCCAACCCGATGGAACGGGCGGAAGCTTCCAAAGTAGCCCTTTACGGAGTTGCCGATTATGCCTGGAACATGAAAGCCTATAATCCCGAAAGCGACTTCGTAGAAGCCTGCCGTTATGTTTTGCCGGAAGCACCGGAAGCATTCCGAACGTTCTGCGAGAACAACTGTGATCCCGGGCCAAACGGACACCGTTACCGCCGCGACGAATCCATCCGCTATGCCGAATCTGCCGAAGCATTCCTCCATGACTTCCGCCAGCACAACTATAATGCAGATGCCGCTGACCGGATGAACCGACTGTTCGCCGAGATCACAGCCGCCCCTGCCGCCATCGAGACAAGCCGCAACAAGGCGCTGATAGACGAAATCAAACCGTGGCTGATGCAGTTCCACCTGTTAGGGAAAGCCGGACAAAAGGCTATCCGCACTGCCGAAACCGGACAAGGCGAGGATCGTGCCGCCACCTGGCAATCGTATCTGTCGCTCACCTCGTTGCTCGACAGCATGCGCACGATCGACCGAACCTACAATCAGAATCCGTATCAGAAAGGCGTGAAAGTCGGCTCACGAGTCCTGACCCCGTTCGTACAGGAAATACATTCAGGTGTCGGAAGCAACCTGCTGTTTGCAGACCAGACAGATGCTACCCCCCAGATGAGTAAGGCCTCTATCCTGACGGATATCGAACAATTGAAATATCAGCCGTTGAAGGAAGGCAAAGACCAGATCGGATACAACCGCCTGAACGAAGTACTGCGTATCGAGCCGGGACAGTCCTTCGGCCTTACCTGGGAATTGCAGAAAGAGGCCACCTCCTTCAACTTCAGCCTGCCGAAAAGCGAAAACAGCGGACGGGTATTCGAATGGTCCGCCGACGGCAGACAATGGACGGCTATCGCCGACATCCCCGCCGACCAAGCCCGCTTCAAATTGGAAAAGCTCGCTCCCGGAGCACGCTATATCCGTATGCGTAATGCAACTGACAAGCAGATGCAAATCTACCTGTACGAATTTGCCGTGACAACGAAAGAAGATACCTCCATCGACCCCGTCCGCCTGATGTATGACAAGAACCTGGAATCTGTCAACACATTGACCGCAGGTTCACGCATCACGATTGATAAGGAAAAGGAGGGTTCGCTCGAACTGTACTTGTCCGGCTCCCCTTGCAGCCAAGTTGTGGTAGAAGGCGCACCGTTGAAAGGGAAAGTGAAACAAGTGCTTTACTCCGGCCCGGCAAATTATATCAAGCTGAAAAAAGAAGCCTTGGAGAGTGTAAAGGCATTAGAACTATATAACGCAGGATCATCCCCTGTCAACATCCACGAGATCAATTGACAAAGAACAACGGACAATTGACAATCAAACTGCAAAAACATTTAATTGTCAATTGTCCATTCTCAATTGTCAATCGTTCAATCCATCGGATACCGCACCCCCCATTCGGAGCGAAGATCATCCAGCATCTGCATGATGTGCAAAGTTTCCGCATGCGGCATACAAGGCGTTTCGATCTTTCCCTCGCGGATCGCGTCGATGGAAGCCTGCACCTGATACTCGAAACCCGTTATCTGTGGCGGACAGGTATAGCGAGCCACTTCCTCATGATTGACCGAATAGACGACTGCCAACTGCGGGTTGTTGATATTATCGACGATTATATATCCTTTATCCCCCCGAAATAACTCCCTGGCGATCGTTCGCACAGAAAGCGGTCATTTGTAAAACAGCCATCCGATGATTCCGATACACAAAAGTAATGCTGCTCTGCAAATCCACTCCCGTCTCCCCTTTCACGCAGGCAGAAGTAATCCCCGTAATTTCCGAGCCGAAAAGCATCCTTGCAAAGTTGATCGGATAAACGCCGATATCCAGCAAAGCACCGCCACAAAGTTCCGGTTTGGCGATGCGCTCCTTCTCGGCAATCGGATATCCGATATTGGCCGTCAGCATCATCACGCGTCCGATCGTCCCGCCGTCAACCAGTTCGCGGAGCGTCTCGGAGAAAGGCATATAACGTGTCCAAATCGCCTCAGTCAGGAAAACCTGTTTTTCTTTCGACAGGCGTATCAACGTCTCCGCCTGCTCTGCATTGGCGGTAAATGCTTTTTCACATAAGACCGGCTTACCCTTTTCGAGGCACATCCGCGCCTGCTCAAAATGGTGGGAATGCGGGGTGGCGATATAAATCAACTGTACTTCGGGATCATCTGCCAAATCCTCGTATGATCCGTAAGCCCGCGTAAAGCCCCATTCACAGGCAAACCCTTCGGCATTTTCCTGGTTACGGGAAGCGACTGCATACGGTTCAACCCCTTCCATATCGCGCAGCGTATGCGCCATTTTGCGGGCAATATGCCCAGCTCCTATAATTCCGACTTTAAAACGTTCCATTAGCTGTCATTTTTTATCGGGTAAATATACAATAAAAATTCCATGCCCATGAAACTTTTACTTCACAAGCATGGAATTCAAAAGTGATCCGCAATACTATATCCTACTCCATAATCACCACCACCGGATTATCCTCCTCACCCACCTTTTTCAAGGCGGCCACTTCGGCAGGGATATCCGTTTCACCGGCGTTATCCTCGAACCAGGAGACGACTTCTTCCGAAGGGAGAATGGCAGCAAATTCGCCCGAAGCGGAGACAGATACAGGCTGTAAGGGAAGGAAGCCATTCGTATCGTCGGTTATCTTGTCATCGAGAGGAGAAACCTTGACGGCTCCGTCCGCCTTCCGGTAAAGGGCATTATAAGTCTTCTGCTTGTCGTTATAGACATTCGTCATAAAACGGAAAAGGATCACATCTTCGTTTTCCATGAACTTTGTCGGGTAGATAGCATCTTTCTTATCCTCGAAACGCTCGTTGTAAGACCAACTGTAGACACCTAAATCCAGCACGCGCACAGGTTGCAGCTCTTTCGCTGCCGACACCCGATAGATCGTATCATTATAAGACTGGCGGAAATAAAGATCCTTGCCCGCATGCCAGAAACAACTGTTGCCAAGCGGATAAATGGCAGACCTGCCATCCTTATATTTTATGAACGCCAAACCATCTCCCCCATCTTTCAAGACCGAGATGGAAACAATATCGTCCGGAGTGATCGCCTTGTCTCCTTCCTGCCCGACCGGTAACGATTCCACACGGACAATCTCATCTCCACGGAACAGAGCGATACGGGCCGCAAACTGTCGGTAGCCGAATAATAACCAGCGATAAGATCCGCATCCAGATAGTCGAACACTCCCATTGCCGGAAACTCATCGGCGGAAACCGAAGGAGTCCAGATATGGTCGAATCGACCGTCCGCCCCGTAAACAACGATTTCATTTTTCCAGCCATGGAAACTTAATTGGCCGGTATACGGGTTCTGCCATCCTCCGTGGACATCCGAATAGCCTTCAGGATCTTCCCCCACATGCCCGACCGAACGGATAAAGCGACCCGTTTTTTTGTCGAATAGCTGGCAGCGGTCCCGACCGGATGTCACAACAATCCAATCATTCAGGATAATTGCATACGCTCCCTGCCCCACCAGGCAACTATCGGTCGTTTCCAAGGCGACATAGCGTATTTTCTTGAAACAGTCGGAAGTCTTCAACTCCGTCTGATTCTCAAAAGCAACTCCCAAAGGAATCGCTTCGAGTTTTGCCACCTTTGTTTCCCCTCCGCCACTGCAAGCAGCAAGAAAAAGACATGCCACTGCCACAAACACATGATTTTTCATACGATTTTCATTTTACTTTAGAAGAGGCTTTTTTCGTTGTGATCAGGATCACGCCTCCGACTGCTTTTTTTCCATACATTTCGATGGCGCTCTTATCTTTCATTATCGATATCGATTCGATTTCGTTTGGATCGACCTTGTCCAGTCCACCCGTATATTCGACACCGTCAATCATGACAAGCGGGTCCGGCTTGGCATACCGGACACCTCCGGCAGGACGCATATTCGATTTAAATTCCAGAGGACGCAAGAGAGGCTTGTCTTTCTCTGCTTGCGACATCTTTTTTGTCCTGTCGGGATGTGAGGACTTCGGCAAACTCCACTTCGGAGATATTTTCCAACCGGCGGGAAATTTCAGGACGGGCGAACGCAGCAACGGCAACGGCTGCAAGAGGAAGCACATAAAGGAACTTCAAGCGAGCCCAGGGGTTCGATTTTTGTTTTAACATCATAGTAATCCGCTTTTTAAGTTTACTGTGGTCGAAACTGTTGGCCATAGAGGTAAAACGCTGTGCTCCGACCGCTTTCTTTATTAATAACAATTGATAATGCTTTGCATCCACGCCATGTGCGATCACACTCTCGTCCGCCTCATACTCATGCACGTTCTGCAGTTCCTGCTTGAGCAACCAAACAGCGGGATTGAACCAATGCAGGACGGCACAACATCCGGCAAACCACATATCCAATGAATGGCAAGCTCTGATATGCGCCTGTTCATGCGCCAGGATTTCAGCTCCGCTCTCTTCCATATCGATGCGGGAGATAACAATATATTTCATCCAACTGAAAGGCGGGACCGTCAGGTCGGTCACGACAAGCCGCGTACCATCTTCCAATACGGCCCGCTCGCCCGAACGTATCAGACGCACGATCTGGCAGACGGAATAGAGGAACCGTCCTGCAAAAAAGAGGCATCCGCCGGCGTAGATCATAAACAAGGCCGCCAACCAAGACGAAAAGCGACTCTCTTCTTCCACAGGAGTTCCGCCCATTTGCAAGAACCGTTCGAGTTCCAACGCCGTACGTTGTACGCGACCGGCTCATCGGCGGCAAGCTGTACAAAAGGAATCGCGATTGAAAAAACTATCACACCAAGAAGAGCCATCCGATTGAAACGGTGGAACGTATCCCGGCTCAAAAGCAGGCGATAGAACAGATAGAACACTGCCAGACAGCAGGTGGATTTTATTATGAATACTAAAAATGCTCCCACGTTGAAAGAATTAAAATTAATAATAATGAATCCCCCCCTCTCTTAATCATCAATTGTCGATTGCCTGTTGTCAATTGATTCTATCAGCTCCTTCAGTTCCTCCACCGAAATCTCCTCCTCCTTCACCAGCGAAGAGATAACACCGAGGTAGGAATTGTTGAAATACTTGGCAATGACGTTTTTCAACGTGCTCCGGCTATAATCGGCTTCTGTCACCGCAGCATAATATTGGTAGGTATTGCCAAACGTATGATGTGCCAGAAAACCTTTCTCCTCCAATCCGCGTACGATCGTGGAAAGGGTGTTGAAATGCGGCCTCGGCTCATCGTAAAACTCAAGCAGTTGTTTGACGAACAAAGGGCCTTTCGTCCAGAAATAGCCCATGATTTCTTCTTCTCTTGCAGTCAGTCGTTTCATGATATCTTGTTTGTTCGGGACAAATATAACTAAAAAAAAATAGTTTGCAAACTATTTCAATTAGTTTATGAACTATTTTAGTGGAACAGGAGTTGTAAAAAGTAAAAAATCCTGTCCGAAGTTCGGACAGAACTTCAAGAGTCCTAAAAACGCTGTCCGATCTCCGGATCGCATTTCAAAAACACCAAAAGTCCGGTCCGGGCTTCGGATAAAACCTCGAAAATCCTCAAGATGCCATCCGAGCTTCGGATCATATCACAAGAAGATTTGAAGTCCTTGCCGAAATCCGGAACGTATTTTTCGAGTATTTCAAATCATTTCCGAAATAAATGAGATTATTTGATAGACTGTGAAAATTAATGACTATCTTTCGAATCAATTAATTACAA
>ENA-OQCE01000156-OQCE01000156.1-human-gut-metagenome-genome-assembly--contig:-NODE-156-length-31697-cov-2.463066_pt1 | contig 31697 bp, 31 predicted proteins | sample MGYA00242495_ERZ504572 | MGnify/ENA primary metagenome ERZ504572 (study PRJEB26092, sample SAMD00036228) | human gut metagenome | host: Homo sapiens | study: EMG produced TPA metagenomics assembly of... | reverse complement strand
GAAAAAAGATAGAGATGCCGATAAATAAGATTACTTTTGCGGTTTAAAATAAGATTTCACAAAGAACGATGAATATTACAAAGTTTCTGAATAAGGTATATTTTGCTCCCCGTCTGAAAGAAATCGAACAATACACCAGCCATGCAGGTGAATTGCAACAGCTTGTATTGCAGCGTCTCATCCGGACAGCGGCAAATACGGAATGGGGAAAGAAGTATGACTATACCTCTATCCGTACTTATGAAGATTTCAAGAAGCGCCTTCCCATACAAACTTACGAAGAAGTAAAGCCTTATGTAACCCGCCTGCGTGCCGGTGAGCAGAATCTGCTTTGGCCTTCGGAAATACGTTGGTTTGCCAAATCATCGGGTACCACCAACGACAAGAGCAAGTTCCTGCCCGTCAGCCGGGAGTCCTTGCACGACACGCATTACAAGGGAGGCCGGGATGCCGTTGCCATCTATCTGGGACAGAATCCCGAAAGTCGTTTCTTTTCCGGTAAAGGGCTTATCCTTGGAGCAGCCACGCTCCCAACCTGAACACCAACCACAGTCTTGTAGGCGACCTCTCCGCCATCCTCAATAGAAAATACTCAACCGCTGGTTAAACTTTGTCCGCTACCCAGCAAGCAGACGGCCCTAATGGAGCACTTCGAGCCCAAAATGGAGGCCATCGCCCGCGAAACCATCCATGCAAACGTCAGCAACCTTTCCGGTGTACCGTCCTGGATGCTTGTACTCATCAAACATATATTGGAAAAGACAGGAAAGCAGAGCCTTGAGGAGATATGGCCCAATCTGGAGGTGTTCTTCCACGGCGGCGTTGCCTTCACTCCTTACCGCGAGCAATACAAAGACGTGGTCCGCAGCAGCAAGATGCATTATGTAGAGACTTACAATGCATCCGAAGGCTACTTCGGAACTCAGAACGACCCTACCGATCCTGCCATGTTACTGATGATTGACTACGGTATATTTTACGAGTTCATCCCGCTGGAAGATGTAGCAAGGAGAATCCGCGTACCTTCTGCCTCGAAGAGGTGGAACTGAACAAGAACTACGCCATGGTAATCTCCACTTCTGCCGGTTTATGGCGATATATGATTGGGGATACAGTGAAGTTTACATCGAAGAATCCCTATAAGTTCGTCATCACCGGACGTACCAAGCACTTTATCAACGCATTCGGCGAGGAGCTGATTGTGGACAATGCGGAAAGAGGACTTGCCAGAGCATGTGCCGAAACCGATGCACGGGTCATAGATTATTCTGCCGCCCCAGTCTTTATGGACCGGAATGCTAAATGCCGCCACCAGTGGCTGATAGAATTTGCACAAATGCCGGACAGCCTGGAGAAGTTCGCCAAAGTATTGGACGACACCCTGAAAGAGGTAAACTCCGACTATGAAGCTAAAAGACAGAATAACCTGGCACTGCAACCACTGGAAATCATCGTCGCCCGTCCCAACCTCTTCCACGATTGGCTGGATAGCAAGGGGAAACTCGGTGGACAACATAAAGTACCCCGACTCAGCAACACAAGGGAATACATAGAAGAAATGCTGAAGCTTAATAAATAACAAAATATAAAAGCAGATTTTATCACAAAATAATTCCACCGCCCAGCAGCAGACCGCTTTCATCATAAAAAGCCGCTGCCTGCCCTGGCGCAATAGATTCGAGCGGCTCTATCAAGCGGACATGCAGTAGTCCCTCCACTGTAAGACTTACCTTGCAGTGGTTTGCCTGCTTACGGTAGCGTATCTTCACAATAACCTCGTCTGCACCCAGCACGCGGCTGTTCTCCACCAGGTTCCACTCTCCCAGCCACATTTCCTGCTTGTAGAGGGAAGATAGTGGAGCAAGAACAACTTCATTGCTTTCCACTCTTGTCTCTTTCACAAAAACAGCCTTGTTCAGATGGATACCTAAGCCCCTACGTTGCCCTACGGTATAAAACGGATAACCCTCATGCCATCCCAAGAAATCCCCCTTTTCATCGACGAATCTACCTTTACCGGATAATAGTGTTTCAGGAACCTCACGCTTCAAAAAGGAACGGTAATCCAAAGGGCAAAAGCACACCCCCATACTGTCTTTCTTTGCAGCCACTTGCTCGAAACCACGCTCCGCCGCATACGAGCGCGCCTCATTTTTCGTAATATCTCCCATCGGAAGCAACATACGCTGCAGGATGTCCTGCTTCAATCCCCATAGAAAGAAAGTCTGGTCTTTGTCCTTATCCGCGGCAGGAGCTATATAATACTTTGCTCCGGACAAGACCTTGCGCACATAATGTCCGGTAGAAATCCAATAAATTCCCTTTTCATCGGCTATTTTAGCCAACAGCACCCACTTCAGCTCATTATTGCAGACCGTGCAAGGAACGGGAGTGCGCCCCCTTAGATACTCTTCCACAAAATAGCGGATAATACGCGAACGGAAAAGCTCGCGTGCATCATAGGTAATGTGTTTCATCCCCAGCTTCAGGGCCAAAGCCCGTGCATCTTCCAGATACCCAGTCTCATCTCCTGCCTCATAGAAACGGAAAGTCACGCCAGTCACCTCATAACCGGCTTCCTGCAACCTCATGGCGGCCACGGAGCTATCCGTGCCGCCACTCATGCCAAGCAATACACGTTTATCTGACTTCATGGATACAAAAGTAATAAACGAAGGTGAAATCCGTTGCATTTACTCTTATAAAACAGAATATCATTATAGATTTCACAGATTTATTATACCTTTGTACTCCTAAAAGAACTAATAATCAACTGTTATGGAACATCAACTGACCATTTACAACACTTTAAATAGAAAAAAAGAGCTGTTCGTACCGCTGCATGCACCGCATGTAGCATGTATGTCTGCGGACCGACCGTGTACGGTGACCCGCACTTGGGACATGCACGCCCTGCCATCACTTTCGACCTGCTGTTCCGCTACCTGACGCACATCGGCTACAAGGTGCGCTATGTCCGCAACATTACCGACGTGGGCCATCTGGAGCACGATGCCGACGAAGGTGAAGACAAGATTGCGAAAAAAGCCCGTCTGGAACAACTGGAACCAATGGAAGTGGCACAGTACTACATCAACCGCTATCATAAGGCGATGGATGCATTGAATGTGCTGTCTCCCAGTATCGAGCCACATGCCAGCGGCACATCATCGAACAGATAGAACTTGTAAAGGAGATATTGAAGAACGGATATGCCTATGAAAGTGAAGGTTCCGTTTATTTCGATGTAGAAAAATACAACAAGGACCATCACTACGGCAAGCTCTCCGGACGCAACCTGGATGATGTTCTCAACACCACCCGCGAACTGGACGGACAGAGCGAGAAGCACAATCCCGCAGACTTTGCTCTCTGGAAATGTGCGCAACCGGAACACATCATGCGTTGGCCTTCCCCGTGGAGCGACGGCTTCCCCGGCTGGCACGCCGAATGTACAGCCATGGGAAAGAAATACTTGGGCGAGCACTTCGACATTCATGGTGGCGGTATGGACCTTATCTTCCCGCATCACGAATGCGAGATTGCACAATCCGTAGCTTCCCAAGGAGAAGATATGGTACATTATTGGATGCACAACAACATGCTGACCGTGAATGGACAGAAAATGGGTAAGTCTTACGGTAACTTCATCACATTGGAAGAGCTCTTCAAAGGTACGCACCCCATGCTGGAGCAAGCCTACAGCCCAATGACCATCCGATTCTTCACCCTGCAAGCCCACTACCGCAGTACGGTAGACTTCAGCAACGAAGCGCTGCAAGCCGCCGAAAAGGGATTGGCAAGGCTGATGGATGCTGTACATGGACTGGACAAGATTACCCCTGCTGCAACCTCCACCATAGATGTGAAATCCCTGCGTGCCAAGTGTTACGAAGCCATGAATGATGACTTGAACTCACCGATTGTCATCGCCCACCTCTTCGACGGCGCCAAGATGGTAAACAATATCCTGGCTGGAAACGATTCCATCACAGCCGAAGACCTGAAAGAATTGAAGGAAACCTTCCACCTCTTCTGCTTCGACATCTTAGGATTACAAGAAGACAACGCCTCCAACGAAGAGCGTGAAGCCGCCTTCGGCAAAGTAGTGGACATGCTATTGGAAGAGCGTTCAAAGGCAAAAGCCAACAAAGATTGGGCCACATCCGACAAAATCCGTAATGAACTCACCGCACTCGGTTTCGAGATTAAAGACGGTAAGGACGGAAGCGAATGGAAGCTGAATAAATAATGAAAGTATCATAACTCACCGCAGAATCATACAGATTGGGGTAAGTTTTAGGCAGAAGAACAAAAGAATATATTTTTCTCTTGTTCTTCTGTTCTTTTGTCTGAAAATAAAATCCATGTAATATTTTGATATATCCTCGTTAGAATACGAATCCGAACCCAGCATACCACCCTAGTTTCTTCGTCTGATTAGACCAGTTCAACTGTATCTCCACTGGTCCCAGAAAACTCTTGTACATATAGCCGATGCCTACCCCTGCCATATCAGCCGATTTGGAAGAGTCAAGAATCTGATGAAACTTCCCGGAGTTTCGCCCATAACTGCCCATCACTGATATATACTGGTTTTTCAAGATACGCTGTCTGAGGTTCAGCCCTGCAACCAGCAGTGCGGCTTGTGACAGTTCCGCACGGTTGATGCCCGTAAACGGTATCTGCTGTGGCATATAGCGCCCCGGTATGGTTCCCCCCACCATATTAATGATGGCAAAAGGATAATTACCGCTTCCGGACAATACGCGTCCATAAAACGAAGGAGTGACAGTGAACTTACTCGAGGGAGAGAAACATCCCTGCCAACGGGCATCGAAAACAGAAATAGGATTGTTGTCCTTATACTGAAAGAAGTTATCCGTATAGAGATGATAGGATACCGCCCACGACATGCCTTTTGTAGGGGCGCTCCTCTCATTCAAGTTGTTGAACACAAGTCCGGCAAAGTAACTGAATAAGGACGAATTCTCAAACAGTGCCGAAGCTAACGGATCGAGCGACAGCAAATCATGATAGTGGTAGTAATCAAAGTCAATGCCCAGACTGACCTGGATATTGTTCCAGTCCTTCGCCGCCCCCATACGGACCAGTTGATGTGTAAAAGTCAAATCCAGCGCCCGTTTGCCTTCATTGTAAATATTCATATCTTTATAGTCGAACTGATAGGCAAGTCCCGCCTGCCATCCACCGTCCCACTGGTAACTATATCCGAGTCGTGCCAGTGTACGCTTGCCCAGACGGACAGTAAGGCTGACCAGCGACTCGCGCTGCCGGCCGAAATAGAAGTCCGTATTTGCCTGCAACGCCGCCAGTTCTTCTGTATCAAAGCGAAAACCGACATTCAGCTTGTTCTCCCGCACAGCAGGGACGGCTATTTGGGAATCAACGGGAATCTCCCTATCAACAGCCACGCCGGGCAAGCGGAAAGGTCCCGGACGGCGAGGCTGATAATCGTCTGCAAGTCCCAGCTTCCGTTTCAGGGCAAGCAGTCCGTCCCAACTGTCCATGGCAGCACGTTCTCCCCGCACCATCAAAGTGTCGATGGCCTCTTTGGTGAAACTTGCAGCCGAATAGCCGGTGACATCCACCTTTATCAATACGTCGGTATTACGCAGATTCTCACGGTATTTCTTCTCTCCTTGCAGATTGATGATTTGCCCGAAGATGTCTTTCACCGATTTCAGCTCGGAAGCCTTAAGCAGCGGCTCTGCACATCCACCCCGATAACGTAGTCGGCCCCCATGGCAAGCGCCACATCTACCGGATAGTTATTCACCATTCCACCGTCCACCAACACCATTCCATCCAGGTCTACCGGAGCAAACACACCGGGAATAGACATGCTGGAACGCATGGCAGTGGCCAGTATTCCCTCACGGAACACGACTTCACTACCATTCACCAGATTTTCCGACACGCAGGCAAACGGAATAGGAAGACGGCTAAAATCCACGGAATCCTGGTAACCTTCTGTCAACGTGGAGAACAAACGTGCCAGGTTCTTCCCTTTTATGATACCCGCATCCGAAACAGCGGCAGATTTCAAAGAAAATGGAATAGAGAGTACATAGCGCTCCGACTTCAACCGGTCGTCCAGCAACACATCCTTAGGATTGGGTGCATCCGAGAGTAGGAATTTCCAGTTCTGGGCATTCACCATACTGTCCAATTGCTGCGGGTATATCCGATAGAATACAAACCTCCCACAATGGCCCCCATACTGGTACCTACCACATAATCTATAGGGATACCCGCTTCTTCAATTACTTTCAGAGCACCGATATGCGCCGTCCCTTTGGCGCCACCCCCACTGAGTACGACAGCCACTTTCGGACGCCCGGACGCCCAAAGAACCATCGGCAAAAACAACAGACAAGCCCATAGTCTATACTTCATCTCCATCATTTACTTAAATACGTATTGGTAAATTTATTCTATTCTGAATCAAACAACCCGCTCCGACAAATAGTTCACTATCAGTCGAAGCGGGTCGCAAAAAACGTTCAAACAATTTATGGAGGATTATCTATAACCCATTTCCAATCAATAAGGTATCATATCCTTCAAGATGCCTTCCTTATACCAAGGGTCATCAATCTCTTTCAATACTTTGCCCATCTCTGCGCAAAGGTCTTTTACGACTTCTTGGTTTTCTTCCAAAGAAAGGTTATTCATCTGATACGGATCCTTTTCATCGTCAAACAACAAGCTTTTGACCAGCGTATGGTTTTCGCGATCAATGTAGAGCGCCAGCGTATAGCGCGCCGATTTAAAGCCGCGCGATGAAGGGAAATAAGAACGGACCATACCTTCCGCATCCTTCTCACCATCCAAGTTCTGGATGTAAAGAGCACCGGTAGGACGTACAATATCTGCCTTTTCATCGAAGAAAAGCGGTGCATAGTTGCGTCCCTGCACCTCAGCCGGAATAGAGTCGGCAAGGCCGGCAAGGCCCAACAAGGTAGGCATGATGTCCGGCGAGGAAAGCATCAAGTCGTCCACGCGGGGTTTAATCTTATTGGGGAAACGCACCAGGAAAGGAACGTTCATGGACTCGGAGTACGGGGAATTCTTCGGGTCTTCCGTATGCTGGCTACACATGGTCTCTCCATGGTCGGAGGCAAACACGACAATGGTATTCTTGTCCAGCCCGAGTTCCTTCAAGGCATCAAGTATCTGACCGAAAGCACGGTCGACACCCGTCACAGAAGCAAAGTAGTAGCGTGCACTCTCTGCCTTGAGCATCTTGGAGTCGGCATTCGGACGGACGAGCAAGCTGTCCAGAGGCTGGTTTTTATAGAGATTGAAATCTTCCTCCATACAGTCGTCCAAAGAACGGTACGGACTATGGGGAGGATTCATGCCTACCATAATGAAGAAAGGTTTCTTCGGGTCGCGTACATTCCCCTCGTTCTTCAGATAAGACACCACCTTGCCCGATTCGTGTAACGGCGACCACTCGCGCGGGTCGTGGCGACGGCCTTCCGTATCCCAGTAATGCGGATTCTTGTGTTCGTCGAAGGTACCGTAAGAATACCAGTAATTGAACCCATGACGACGTTCTTTCGATGTATAGGCATCCCATGCAGGTACGCGGTCTTCCACATACTGTCCGGGACGTTCGGGGTCGTTGGGGGTAGGAAAGTCGGCATGCAGTTTGCCAAAGTAGGCGCAGTCATATCCGGCATTGCAGAAAACATCACTCACACACACAGCATCCTCACGCAGGGAGCTGATGGGACGGCTCGAATTGCAATTCAATGGAATACCACTCTTATTAGGATACATTCCCGTCAACAGAGAGCCACGGTGGGGACTGCTCAACGGGCAGTTGCTCATGGCAGATGTCAATACCACCGACTCCCGGGCAAAATCATTCAAGCGTGGGGTATGCACCGGGTCATTCCGAAAGTTCACTTTCTCCCGAAAACCTTCCTGGCCCCAGAACTCCATCGCCTGGTTACGGTATTGGTCGGGAAAAACGTAAATGACATTCGGCCGGACGGATTGTTCTGCCTGCGGGGCTTTACAGCCCTGCAAGGCGAACAAACCTAAACCACCTAACAAAATATTTAATTGAGTTTCATTTTTCCAAGTCTCTTTTACGCATCAATCCTTCCAGGAAGTAATAGTCGGCATAGTTCAACGGTACATCAATCTCCGCACCGTGAGGAATACTGCCCACAGAGTGCATCAGGATGAAGTTGCCGTTGGTACCCACCTTAGCACGATAAGAAGGAGAAGCGAGGCTTTCCATAATCCGGTCAGCGGTTTCCTTGTATCCCTTATCCGGCAGATAAGTGCTCAGCTCGTAAAGGGCGGACGCCGTGCAGGCAGCTGCCGAAGCATCGCGAGTTCATTCGGGATATTGGGGGCATCGAAATCCCAGTAGGGAACCAAGTCTTCCGGAAGATTCTTGTTGTTGAAGATAAAGTTGTAGACCTTTTCAGCCTGTTCCAGGTATTTGGCATCGTGTGTATAGCGATAGCACATGGTATAGCCATACAAGGCCCACGCTTGTCCACGTGCCAAGCAGACTCGTCGGCATAGCCTTGTGCAGTCTGTCTCTTACGGACTTCACCGGTTTCGGGGTCATAATCCACCACATGATAGCAGCTGTTGTCCTCACGGAAATGGTTAGCCATAGTCGTATCGGCGTGCTTCCGGGCTATGTTGTAGAAAGTGGAGTCGCCGGACAGCCTGGAAGCTTCGAACAGCAGTTCGAGGTTCATCATATTATCAATGATAACGGGACATTTCCAGCCACGTTCAGCCTGCCATCCTTATCTGCATCCCATGATTGAAGTACGCCTGCTGCAGGGCGGAAACGGGTAGACAACGATTTGGCCGTCTGTATGATGACCGGCTTGTACTCTTCCTTACCCGCAAAACGGTATCCGTTCAGGTAACTGCAGCCAATCATAAATCCCACATCATGGTGCCAGGTAAGGTATTGTACCGAATCCAAATCCTCGGTATACTTCTCTGCCAGCGGCAGCCACTTCTGGTCACCGGTCAGCTCGTACATATGCCAGATATTACCGGGGAAGAAACCGGAACACCAATCGTCGATAGGTACATAGACAATGTTCCCATCCTTATCAATGGTGCGGGGATTAAGGATTTTACCAGATTTCTCGATAATGTCTGTCTGAATTGTCTCCTGAGCCACAGCATTATCAATGTTTTCTTGGATAAAGTTGCTTTCAGCCTGCTTTTGCCCTGCGCAACCTGCCAATACAAGGAGGGAGATTCCCAATGTAGTGAGGACTGTTTTCATAATAAGGGATTTATTTATTAAGAGTTTATGATTTTTCCTGCTGCAAAAGTAGGGCAAGCGTACAGATTTGACCCGCCTAAATAATTCAATTAATGGCTAAAATCGTTACTTTTGCGTCCGGAAGCACATATTTTCCACCCATTAATCACTAATCACTAAACATTAATCATTACCCCTCATGACCGCACAAGAGTTTTTCAAGAACGACCGCTTCGCCACGAATGCAGGCGTAGAACTGATAGAAATAAAGGAAGGATACAGCAAGGCACGCCTGGTTATCACGGCAGAGCATCTCAATGCGGGAGGCCGTACGCAAGGGGGTGCCATCTTCACCCTTGCCGACCTGGCACTGGCAGCAGCAGCCAACTCCCACGGAACATTGGCCTTCTCTCTTTCGTCCAATATCACCTTCCTGCGCAGCAGCGGACCGGGCGATGTGCTGTATGCCGAAGCGCGCGAACGCTACATCGGCCGCACCACCGGATATTACCAGATCGACGTCACCAACCAGGAGGGAAAACTGATTGCCACTTTCGAATCCAGTGTATTTAGAAAAGGGGATAACATCACTTTTTCCTTACCACAGACGTCATCGGATAGCGGTTGCCCCGGACACTCTTGAAGAATGCCTTGGCCGAACCGAAATTCAAATACATGTCCAGGCGAATGGGAAGGTGGTTCTTATCATCGGATACGAAGAAGGTGATGACCTCCTTCTCCTTACCTTTCTTGTACTCTACAAAAGAGAATACCAAGCAGCGGTAAATGGTGTCGTTATTCGCCTTGACCTCCTCCTTGCCGCGGTAAATCAACGTCTGCTCTTCTACCCTGCGCCCCGTGGCCATGGGAAAGAGTATCTTCTGCCCTACCTTGTAGTCTTTAGGGTCATAGGAGCGTGCCTGCGCCAAAATGCTCAACATATCGAAGATGCAGCGACTATCACTGTATTCCATCTCCTGAGCTTCACGCACGGGATTGTGCCAAGTGCGTCTCTGCTTTACATTCGCCAGTCCGTCCGAGTAGGAGAACCAGGCCTCGTCCACCGTATGGCGGCTTCCCTCCTCTGCCGCTTTGCGGAAATAGAGTGGCTCCAACTTGTCGCTGACATAACAAGTCAGCGTATCGCGCATCTTGAAGAAAAAATCGGTCTTTTTACTGCCTACACAAAGCAAGTTAAAGCGGAATGCAGGCTCGGAATGGTAAGTCGTGACATTGGTAGTGAGGCTTGCCAGCCCCACCTTCTTCCAAATGAACTTCCAATTGAAATATAAATCGTACATGACGTGCTCGCCCGACTGAAAAGCTTCATTCTTTGCAGCACATTGGGCCTGAACAGACTGGGAGGCTCCCAAACAGACTGCTCCCACCATCAATAGAACGAACAATTGCTTCCGCCTAATAGCTATAGCCCCTACCACTATTGCGGCTGCTATTGCCACTGCGGTTATTTTTGTTCCTGTTTTGCTTTTTCTTGTCTTCATCTGGCTTTTGTTTTTTTAGTTCGTCCGGTTTCTGCCTATCCAGAGACTTGGCCTTAATATTCCATTCCTGCGTCAAATCAAAGTTTGCCTTAAGCTCCAAAACCATCGGATAATAGTAAACCATTTCAGGCTGGCGCTTCTCGGCATAATTCCCTGTGTCCCAGACGCCATTCCCATTCGTATCATTTATCAGCCGCGCTCCATATTTGCCCGGATTGAGAAAATAGAAATCGGCTTTCCCATCCACCACCGGCACCGTGCGCAGCACTTTGTCTTGACCGTCCAGCAGTTCCACAAAAGCCAGAGAGTCTGCTCCATGCACATTAAAGAATATCTGCCCGTACTCTTCCAGCTTCTTGGCCTTGAAGTCCTTCTTTATCTTATCGGAAAACAACCCGTACAACCCACGTATGGCAGCAGAATCCACTTCAAATGTATAGCTTTCACCGGGTACCCATTCGGCAAACAGATTATAACGCTTCAAGTCCAAAGAGTCGCGCATAAAGTCGAACGGGATATCCTGCCACAACGAGTCCACTTTCTGTTTCAGATGGAAAGCGGCGGTATCTATGCTTGCCACCGGTTCCGTAAACGACAGAGTAAGATAATCATATACATCAATTGCAGAAGGGGCATACACATCTACAGCCAGGAATTCCGTCGGCTCGGGCTCTTCCACCTCACCTTCTTTCAACTTCTTCTTTTTCTTCTCACGCTCTTTCTGTTCCTTTTCCTTCGCTTCCTGCTTCTGTTTCTGCTGCTTGTCGTATGTCAACTTCGCCAACACATTCAAAGTATCGGTACGGGGCACCAGTTGTTTCAGGCTATCCGTATACAAATAGGTGATACTCATTTTCAGGGAATCCTGCTTATAGAGCAGGGAATCCTTTATCCAATAATGAATCGTATCGTTCCGGCCGGTAGGCTGTTCTATAACAAACGCATCTTCCTCATTAAAGTTCAATCCTTTCAATAAAGGCAACGTGTCTGCCGGAGCAGTGAAATAGAGCGAAAACTTCTCCGGAGTCAACCGTTCGGCCTTCAAGAAACGCTGCGAGAAGGAAAGCTCCTTGAAAGCACGCAACAGGATATCGTCTGGCAGGTAGTGGGTATATTGACGTTCTACAACCGTATCTACTGTCAGCGAGTCTATCCAGGTCGTATCCTGGCGCATGCGTTCTTCCATGGAAGGAATGATGATGGAATCATTGAAAGCTATCACTTCCGTCGGCTGAGAATAGGTAAAATTCTGGTCGGCATCCTGCAAGGCATAGATGCGATACTTGCCGGGAGCCACTCCACGGATAGAGAAGCGTCCGCGACTGTCCGTGCGCCCCACCCGCTCAAAAGGAAGTTTGGTAAAAGCAGAGTCGGTCAGATTGGCATGCAGGCCGACCAGCATCCCTTTCACCGGTTCAAGATTAGCCGCATTCAGCACTGTGCCGGCCACAGCCATAGAGTCGAGGCGGTCGCCCGTAGAGAAAGAATAGAAAAAATTCTCTAAGGGATTCCCCTCATTATTGTCCTGGATGGCATCACCAAAATCGAATGTATAAGTGGTATTGGGTTTCAATGTATCCTGCAGGGTGATGACCACCTTCTTCCCATTAGACTTAACTTCGGGCTGCTGCACCTGCGGAGGGGATATTACAATCTTCTCATTCGGCTTGTCAAGCTTGATAAATTCATCGAACTCAATGGAAAGTTTATTTTTATTGTGATGGAGTGCACCGGGCGTGGGAGTACCGGAAATAAAACGCGGAGGAGTCTCATCATAAGGTCCTCCTTCAATACGGCCCACACTGGCACAAGAATACAGTGCGGCAGCTATGGCAACACCCCCCAACAACCTGCGGAAAAGCGGCCTCATTTTAGTATGGCGTTTACGTTCTAACATGCTGCAAAAATAAAGGTTATCTGCCAATTAGCGGTATGCTTTACAGTATTTTAATCAAAAAATGTCCTTTTGTTCTCATCTATGTATGAAACATAGTTAAAAAAGGAACTGTTTCACACCTTATATACTAAGAAAAGAATATTTTTGCAGACGAAAAACTGAATAGGAGTATTCTGTTTTCTTTTTCCTGCCTTATTTCTAAATTATGAATTGCACACCAAAACGCCTTTCAAGAATCGAAAAAAGAAGAATATAAAATTATACAGAGAACAAAAAGAGTATGAAGAGTAGATTAGTATTATTGGCATGTTGCCTGGCACTGCTCAGCAGTTGCGGACAAGGCGACAAAGGAACGGGTAAAGCTCCCGAATTTGCAGTGATTGAGGCAAAAACCACCACTGCCAACTTGACAAACAGCTACCCTGCTACTATCAAGGGTAAACAAGATGTAGAAATTCGCCCGATGGTGAGCGGTTTCATCACAAAATTGCACGTCGACGAAGGCGCAACAGTACGCAAAGGACAAGTGTTGTTCAGCATCGACCCCGTACAGTATCAGGCAGCCGTAAATTCGGCCAAAGCTGCTGTTGAAACAGCCAAAGCTGCCGTAAACACACAAGAACTGACTGTAAACAACAAACGTGAACTGAACAAGAAAAACATCATCAGTGACTACGATTTGCAAATGGCCGAAAACCAACTGGCACAGACAAAGGCGCAACTAGCACAAGCCAATGCCCAATTGGTCAATGCCAAGAACAACTTGTCATACACTAGTGTAACCAGCCCCAGTGACGGTGTAGTAGGTAGCATTCCCTACCGCGTAGGTAGCCTAGTTAGTCCTTCCGTAGCCAGCCCGCTGACTACCGTTGCCGACATCTCCGAAATGTACGCCTATTTCTCCATGACCGAACGCCAACTTTTGTCACAAATTCGTGAAGGCGGCAGCATCAAGGAAATTCTGGAAAAGATGCCGGATGTACAGTTGCAGCTCATCGACGGAACATGTATGCCGACAGTGGCCGCGTGGAGACAATCAGCGGAGTCATTGATCAAACTACCGGTTCGGTAACCATGCGTGCCCTCTTCCCCAACAAGCACAACGTGTTGCGTAGCGGAAGCACCGGCAATGTGGTATTCCCCAACCCTTTGCATGATGTCATCATGATTCCACAGGCCGCCACTACCGAAATCCAGGACAAGCAGTTCGTTTTCGTTCTGCAACCGGACAATACGTTGAAAAATACCGAAGTCAAAGTGTTCAGCTTAGACGATGGCAAGTATTATTACGTGACGGAAGGTTTGAAAGCAGGCGATAAAATCGTTATCGAAGGGGTACAGAACCTGAAGGACGGACAATCCATCACACCTATTACGCCTGCTGAAAAGGAAGCCGAATACCAGAAGCCTTGAAAGACCAGAAAGAAGGTAACATTCAAACGGCATTCAATTAATGTTTAACGGTTAGTGATTAATGATAAGCGGCTGCGCCATTATATCACACGAGCTTATCACTAATCACTAACCCCTAATCACTAAATAAAATGAAACTAGATAGATTTATTAACCGTCCGGTACTATCAACGGTAATTTCCATCCTGATAGTAATCTTAGGAGTTATTGGTCTGGCGACCTTGCCTATCACCCAATACCCGGACATTGCCCCCCCTACCGTATCGGTAAGTGCAACTTACAAGGTGCCAATGCCCAAACGGTGCTGAACTCCGTTATCGCTCCGTTGGAGGACCAAATTAACGGTGTGGAAAATATGATGTACATGAGTTCGAGCGCCACCAACAGCGGTTCGGGCGACATCTCCATCTACTTCAAGCAAGGTACCGACCCCGATATGGCAGCGGTGAACGTGCAGAACCGCGTTTCCATGGCACAAGGCTTGCTGCCTGCCGAAGTTACCAAAATCGGTGTAACCACCCGTAAACGCCAGACTTCCATGTTGATGGTATTCTCCATCTATGATGAAAAAGACCAGTACAACATCGAGTTCCTGGAAAACTACGCCAACATCAACCTTATCCCTGAGGTGAAACGTGTCAACGGTGTGGGTGATGCCATGGTATTGGGACAGGACTACTCCATGCGTATCTGGCTGAAACCTGATGTAATGGCCCAATACAAACTTATCCCCAACGATGTGGTTGCCGCCTTGAGCGAACAGAACATCGAAGCGCTCCCGGCCAGTTGGGTGAGCGCGGTAACCAAACTTACCAATATACCCTGCGCTATAAAGGACGTCTGCAACAGACTACAGAGTTCGAGAACATTGTCATCAAAGCTTTGGAAAACGGTGAAATACTCCGTCTGAAGGATGTAGCAAATGTGGAACTGGGTCGTCTGTCATATGGATTCAACAATATGGTTAACGGACATAAAGCCGTATGTTGCATCATTTTCCAGATGGCAGGCAGTAATGCCACACAAACCATCTCGGATATCGAGGCCCTGCTGGACGACTATTCCAGCAAACTGCCTGCCGGCTTGAAGATAAACATTGCACAGAGTGCCAACGACTTCCTCTTCGCCTCTATCCATGAGGTAATCAAGACATTGATCGAAGCCTTTATCCTGGTGTTCATCGTGGTGTATATCTTCCTGCAGGATATGCGTTCTACGTTGATTCCCGCCATCGCCATTCCCGTGGCATTGATTGCCACCTTCTTCGTATTGAAGCTGATCGGTTTCAGTATCAACTTGCTGACCCTTTCGGCCATGGTACTTGCCATTGCATTGTGTCGATGATGCCATCGTCGTCGTCGAGGGCGTCCATGCCAAGCTGGACCAGGGTTACAAATCAGCCCGTACAGCTTCCATTGACGCCATGAGTGAGTTGGGCGGCGCTATCGTCTCCATTACGCTGGTCATGATGTCCGTATTCGTCCCTGTGAGCTTCATGGGAGGTACAGCAGGTACTTTCTACCGTCAGTTCGGTTTGACTATGGCTATTGCTATCGGTTTCTCGGCTTTGAACGCCTTGACCCTGAGTCCTGCTCTGTGTGCTATCTTCTTGAAACCTCATAATGGAGGACACGAAAGTCTGAAAGAGCGTGTAGCGTTGCCGCCAAGGAAGCGCGCAAGATTATGCTTGCTCGTTATGTCGACTCTCTCGGTCGGTTGATGCGCCCAGGTATCACGTTGCTCTTCGTGACGGTAGCTATTCTGGGCATGATTTTCGGTCTGTTCAGCTTCAGCGAACACCCCATTCTGTGCAGCTTGATGATTATCATCAGTGTGCTGGCGTTGGCAGGCATGACTACCGACAAGTTCAAACACTCCTTCAATGACTCATACAACGGTATCTTGGGCAAGTATAAGAAACAAGTGCTGTTCTTCATCCAAAAACGATGGCTATCGGCAGGATTGGTTATCGGTTCCATCGTATTGCTGGGTGTTTTCATGCAGATTACTCCTACCGGTATGGTGCCCAACGAAGATACCGGTACCATTATGGGTGCCGTTACTTTGCCTCCCGGCACTTCACAAGAACGTGCTCAAGAGGTTCTGAATCGCGTAGACAGTCTGGTTGCTGCCGACCCTGCAGTAGAATCGCGTACCGTCATTTCCGGTTATAGTTTTCTGGGTGGACAAGGTCCTTCCTATGGTTCTATCATCATCAAGCTGAAGAACTGGGAAGAACGCTCCACCATGCAGAACTCTACCATTGTCTATGCCACATTATACATGCGTGCCCAGAAGATTATCAAGGAAGCGCAGGTATTGTTCTTCGCTCCACCTATGATTCCGGGTTACTCGGCTTCAAGTGACATCGAGTTGAACATGCAGGACAAGACGGGTGGTGATTTGAACCACTTCTTCGACGTGGTGAACAACTATACCGCAGCCCTGGAAGCACGCCCTGAAATCAACTCTGCCAAGACATCCTTCAACCCCACTTCCCGCAATACCAGCTGGACATTGATGCTGCCGCTTGTAAGAAAGCAGGCATCAGCCCCAATGACATCTTGACTACCTTGCAGGGATATTACGGTGGTTTGTATGCTTCCAACTTCAATAGCTTCGGTAAGATGTACCGCGTAATGGTACAAGCCGAACCTGACGCTACCAAGAATATGGAAACACTACAGAGCATCAAGGTGCGCAACGGCAACGAAATGGCACCTATCACGCAATTCATCTCCATCAAGAAAGTATATGGTCCTGACGTCATCAGCCGTTTCAACCTTTACACCTCCATGAAAGTGATGGTGGCTCCCGCATCAGGCTACACTTCCGGTCAAGCTCTGCAAGCCATTGCCGAAGTGGCGCAGGAAAACCTGCCTGCCGGTTTCGGTTACGAGCTGGGAGGTATGGCGCGTGAAGAGGCCGAAACGAGTGGAAGCACTACGGGACTCATCTTCATATTGTGCTTCGTATTCGTTTATCTGTTGCTGAGTGCCCAGTACGAAAGTTACATCCTACCTTTATCCGTATTGCTGTCCGTGCCGTTCGGTCTGCTGGGTAGCTTCCTTTTTGTAAGCGGTATAGGTACATTGGGCAGTATCCCGGCACTGAAGATGATTCTGGGCACGATGTCCAATGACATCTATATGCAGATTGCCCTCATCATGTTGATGGGTCTGTTGGCCAAGAATGCCATCTTGATTGTAGAGTTTGCCCTCGAACGCCGCAGAATGGGTATGAGTATCACCTGGGCAGCCGTATTGGGTGCTGCAGCCCGTCTGCGTCCTATCTTGATGACGTCATTGGCAATGATTGTCGGCCTGCTTCCGCTGATGTTTGCTTCCGGTGCGGGTGCCAACGGTAACCGTACGCTGGGTACGTCTGCCATCGGCGGTATGTTAATCGGTATGATTCTGCAAATCTTCATAGTGCCCGCACTGTTCGTGGCATTCCAGTACTTGCAGGAGAAATTCAAACCGATGGAATGGGAAGATGTGGACAACTCGGATGCAGAACCTGAGATTGAACAATATACAAAATAGTGATTAACGATTAGCGATTATGAAGAAAATAATATGCCTGATGTGCGCAACTGCTTTATTGAGCAGTTGCCACATCTACAAATCATACGACAGACCCGAAGACATAACAACTGCCGGACTGTATCGCGACACGGCGTCCGTGAACGATACATTAGCCGCAGATACAGCCAACTTCGGTAATCTGCCTTGGAGAGAAGTGTTCACAGACCCGCAGCTGCAGACACTTATCGAGCAAGCACTCACCAACAACGGTGACCTGCGCAGTGCCGCCTTGAACGTGAAACAAGCACAAGCCGCACTGATGTCTGCCCGTCTTGCCTATGCTCCGACGCTTGCCTTGTCTCCGCAAGGAACCGTCAGCAGCTGGGACAAGGGAAAGGCTACACAAATCTACTCCCTGCCCGTTACCGCAAGCTGGCAAATCGACCTCTTCGGTCAATTGCTGAACCCGAAGCGACAAGCAAAGGTTAGCTTGAAGCAGACGCAATTCTACGAACAAGCCGTTCAGACGCAAGTCATCGCCGGTGTAGCCAACATGTACTACACCCTGCTGATGCTGGACCGCCAACTGCAAATCACCGAAGGCACCGTCGAGATTCTGAAAAAGAACTTGGAGACCGTGCAAGCCATGAAAGATGCAGGCATCTACGGAACCACTTCTGCTGCCGTAGAGCAGAGCCGCACCGCCTACGCTCAAGTCATGGCATCACTGCCGACATACGCCAGAGCATACGCGAAACCGAAAACGCTCTCTGCCTGATGTTGCACCAACCGGCACAGAGCATCGCACGCGGTGTACTGGAAGATCAACAGCTTCCTACGGAATTTTCAGTAGGTATCCCCTTGCAGTTGCTATCCAACCGTCCGGACGTGAAAGCTGCCGAGATGTCACTGGCTGCCAACTACTATAACACCAATAGCGCCCGTGCCGCCTTCTACCCGCAGATTACATTGAGCGGTTCGGGAGGCTGGACCAATAACTCCGGTGCAGGTATCGTCAACCCGGGCAAACTGCTGGCTTCTGCCATCGGTTCGCTGACGCAACCCTTGTTCTATCGCGGTGCCAACATTGCCCGTCTGAAACAAGCCAAGGCACAAGAGGAGCAGGCTAAGATTCAGTTCCAAACCGCCCTGCTGAATGCCGGAAATGAAGTGAGCAACGCCCTGCACCTGTATCAAATGGAGAAGAACAAAGCCGTTTCACGCACTATTCAAGTAAATTCTGCCCGCCAAGCTGCCTCAGATACAAAAGAATTGTTTAACTTAGGCACGTCGACCTATCTGGAAGTCTTGTCTGCCGAGCAGTCTTACCTCAGCGCACAGCTTGCAGAAGTATCCGACACCTTCAGCAGCATGCAGCAGTCATCAGCTGTATCAAGCGCTTGGAGGAGGAAGAGAATAAAATGAGCGATAAGTGATTAGTGATTAGCGATTAATGAAATAGTAAATCCTAATCACTGACCATTTATCACTAATCATTAATCATTAATCGCTAATTACTATGATAAGTCCGTTAGCTTATGTAGATTCTGCCGCAAAAATCGGCAAGAATGTAACCATCCAGCCCTTTGCATTTATCGAAGGGAACGTGGAAATCGGTGATGACTGTATTATTATGTCGGGTGCAAAAATTCTGCACGGTACCCGCATGGGAAAAGGGAACAAGGTACATCACAATGCCGTTCTGGGTGCCGAACCGCAAGACTTCCATTATACGGGAGAGAACAGCATGCTGATTATCGGTGATAATAACGACATCCGCGAGAACGTGGTTGTCAGCCGTGCCACCCATGCAGAAAGCGCTACCCGTATCGGCAATGAAAACTACCTGATGGATGGTGTACACCTCTGCCACGACGTGCAGATAGGCAACCATTGTGTACTGGGTATCAAGACTACCGTAGCCGGAGAATGTCAGATAGACGACTGCACCATTCTGAGCAGCAACGTCATTCTGCACCAATACTGCCACATTGGAAGTTGGGTACTGATTCAAGCTGGCTGCCGCATATCAAAGGATGTGCCGCCTATATCATCATGAACGGTAATCCGGCGGAATACCACGGTATCAACGCTGCTGTGCTTCAACACAAACACCAGGTGAGTGAACGTGTATTGCGCCATATCGTAAATGCCTACCGTCTGGTATACCAGGGAAACTTCAGCGTGCAGGATGCCTTGCAGAAGATTGAAGACCAAGTACCGATGAGTGACGAGATACACAATATCATCAACTTCATCAAGAATTCCAAAGGAATCGTGAAGTAAACACCCTTCTTCGGGCACGAATCACGCAGACAATCATGGATGGACAGATTCTTTTCTGCAAGTCTGCGTAGTTCGTGCCATTTTCTATATACCTCTACAATAGTTCCTGCATAGTCTTTATCCTTTTTTAATGCACACTCATTCCAAGCAGTATGCTAAGTAAAACAAACTGTTTCCTTTAACTAAACATTTTGTTTCCTTATAGAGAACACTTTGTTTCCCTTAACAAAACAGTTCGTTCCATTATATGAAAACAAAGTGTTTTTCTATACTGAAACAAAGTGTTCTCTATGCTGGAACAAAGTGTTCAGTGTTGTGAACTAACGGATTAAGTATATAAAGGGTATTTATTATACTGTTTCTGTAGACAATGGTTTGTCTTGTCCTATAAAAGACGGGGAAAGAAGCAGGAAGCAACCGGGTACGCCCGGAAGGGTGAGGGTAAAATTTGCCCTCACCCTTTTTATTTGCCCTCACTCACCCCTGGAAGGGCGACGAATAGGGAGTTTCAGGAAAACAGTGATAGTGGTGAGGGCAGGTTGAGTAACTTTTTGTTCTACTACTACTCGAAATGCAGGGTGCCGAAAAACTCCGGACAATGGAAGTTCGGCTTCTCCAGACCTATCGGATTCCATGAAAGGAAATGGGGAGTCTGGAGCTTATCGCCGCATTTATAAAAATTGGCACGGAGCGTCTTTCCATCCAACGAAGTGATGTCATGCAGGAAGAAAGCGGAATAAGGGATGACCAGAGCCACTTCCCAGGCACACTCACCTACTCTTTCGTCGAAAGCCTCACGTCCCAAAGAAGCCCAACGCTGCACTTTATCGAGCACCTCTTGCGGGGCATGCTGGCGGTTTCCACGTCCGGCACCTGCCCCGATAAGCAGCGTTCCGGCACAATTACACTCCATATTGTAGTACACTCCGTCACCGGCAGGCACAGAGAAGAACTCTACACACGCATCTTCCCAGACCGGACCGTTATCGTGTCCTGCCACTGCGCGTACACTCGCTTCCCTTACCTTGAAATGCAGCAGAATGGCATCTTCCGTATGCGCTATGCGGAACTCCACACTGGAGCATAAGGAAAAGCAGCCAATTCACTGTATTTACGGGCTGAAACGCCACTTTCTCTTCATCCAGAAGAGCCGGAACCGACTCTACCGGTATATTGGCCACACTTACTTTCTTTACATTCAATTCTTTCATTTTACTATTTTGGGGATTAATTGCAGACAACGGCAGCATGCAAAGAGCTGCTGCTATCGTCATCAGATACTTTTTCAGATACATGAGTCAATGAACTTTTTCATCTCCGATGTATGTTCCTCCACGCTCTGCAACAGTTTGAACTGAGCCTTGGTACGAACAAGATTGTGCTCCGGATACTGGATTTTATAATAAGTATCACCGTTGATATAATCTGCCAGGAAGCGTACGCACTGCATGTATGGGAACAAGGCAGCCGCATAAGGCAGATTCTCAATCTCTATCGGCAACAAGAAGGATTTGCCCGATTCCAGATAACCCTTGGTAAATGCCTGGAATATTTCCATATTGAAGTTCACATTATCCAGATTCTTGTCATCTTCCAACCCCGTGTTGCACCTGAGCGAAGGAAATCGCCATAATCGGAGAAGATGAAGCTGGGCATCACCGTATCCAGGTCGATGACACAAAGCACCGTACCGTCTTCGTCGAACATCATGTTGTTTACTTTCGTATCACAGTGGCATACCCGTTTGGGCAGTTTGCCTTCACGTACAAGCGTTCTGCCTTACACATTTCATCAGCACGTTTTTCTATCTCATCCAGAAAATACTGCACCTCCTGCACACGTCCCGCCGCATCGGCAGCCACAGCGTCACGGAGTTGCTTCAAGCGGAACTCCATGTTGTGGAAATCGGGAATTGTCTCGCCCAATGTATCTGGAATGTCGGCAAGCATAGCCTGGAAATTACCGAAGGCAGCTCCCGCATAATAGGAATATTCCGGATTTACCGTCTCGTAAGTCTTGGCACGAGGAATAAAAGTCATGATACGCCAGTAGTTCTCACCGTCATACCAATAGGTTTTCCTTTCGGCCGTGGGGATGAAATGAAGTACTTTGCGCTCGACATCGGCCTCTCTTTTCTCTTCCAGTTTCTTACGGATATGCCTGGTCACAGCCTCGATATTGGACTGTAACATCTCTACATTCTGAAAAATGGCATGATTGATACGTTGCAGAACATAGTCCGGCGCACCGGCCTCAGCGGTGGTCACTTTGTACGTATCGTTAATCAGGCCTGAGCCTAAAGGCTTGATTTCACGAACTGTACCCTGCATTTGAAAATGAGATACAATAGATAAAAGGTCTTTCATGATAATAAATGAATTAATTTGTTTACAAAGATACGCTGATAGCCTTATACCAAAAGGCAAGTATCGTTCGGCGCGCTTCCAAAATTATACATTTATCCAAACATAACCACAAAAACCGCCTAATAAATAAGAAGTCTTGTACAAAATATACCTATATTTGTAACTGAAACCTTAAAAACTACCCGAAAAGTGCGAACGTTTATCATCCGGCTGCTTCTTGTTTCAGTAAGCATGATTGCTGCAACCCTGCAGGCGCAGAACATCACCTTCAACCATCTGACGACCGACGACGGTCTGTCACAATTCTCCGTGAACAGTCTTTACATCGATGAAAACGGTGTTTTATGGATTGGAACCCGAGAAGGCTTGAACCGTTATGACGGAGAAGACATACAAACTTACAAGCTGCAGAAGAACAACCCTTACAGCCTTTTCTGCAACACCGTGCTACGCATGGCCGGCAACCGTAACGGAAAAATCTACCTGCTCTGTACGGAAGGAGTAGCCGAGTTCAATTTCGCCACCCAAAGATTCACCACCCTGCTGCAAGGAAATGTGCACAGCATATATTACAAAGAGGCCCTTTTCATCGGAAAACAGAATGAAATCTACCGCTATAACGAGCAGACCGGAAACTTTGACCTTTATTACCAGCTTCCCGGAAAAAGTCTGGAAATCTGCTGTATGCATCTGGACAAAGGACAAATGTGGATTGGAACGACCACCAACGGAGCATACCGCCTGCAACTGGACAAGAACGAGCTGACCCACCCCATCCTGAAAGGCAACATCACCAGCATATACCAAGACAGCGAAGGCGAGTTATGGATTGGCAGCTGGAAAGAAGGGCTGCACCATGTAAAAACCGACGGAACCATCGAAATCTTTGAATACGACGCAAAGAACCCTTACAGCATCTCTTCCAACTTCGTGCGAGCCTGCTGTGAAGACAATCTGGGAAACATCTGGATTGGACCTTCAACGGTCTGAACCGGTATGACAAAAGTACGGGACTCTTCCAGAACCACACTGCCAGTGATGCCCAGAGCGACGGACTGACACACTCTTCCATCTGGTGCATCGTAAAGGACAACCAAGGAACGCTGTGGCTGGGGACCTACTTTGGCGGTGTCAACTATTTCAACCCCGAGTACGAGATATACAGCCGCTATATGTATTCGCCCATCGAAAAGAAAGGACTGAGCAATCCGGTTGTAGGCCGCACCATCGAAGACAAGAACGGCAATCTGTGGATTGGCACCGAAGGGGGCGGACTGAACTATTACAACCGCCGTACCCGTGAATTCAAATGGTTCCGCCCGGGAAGCGGTCCCAACAGCATTTCCCATAACAACATCAAGGCTCTCTATTATGATGCCTCCAAAGACATCATCTGGATAGGAACCCATCTGGGCGGACTGAACAGACTGGACATACACTCAGGCCGATTCACACACTACCGCATGGAAGCAGACAATCCGGAAACCCTGCCTTCGACATCATCCGCGACATCGTGCCTTATCAGCACCAGCTGGTAGTGGCCACCCAAAACGGAATCTGCCTCTTCGACCCTGCCAACGGGAAATGCCAACAACTGTTCCAGGACAGCAAAGAAGGCAAAAGAATCAAGATGGTGGCAGACATCACTTTCGACAGCAACGGTACGCTCTGGATTGCAGCCACGGGCGAAGGTGTGTTCAGCTACCGTTTCGATACCGGCAAACTGACCAACTACCGCCATGATACTGCAACCCACACAGCATCAGCAACAACAATGTAAACAACATTACCCAAGACAGCAAAGGCAATCTGTGGTTCGCCACTTCGGGCAGCGGACTGGACTTATACCGCCCTGCCAGCAACGACTTCGAGAACTTTGACCAAGCGAAGAACGGTCTTTCCAGCGACTGCATCTACGAGACGCAGGAATCCCCACCAGCGGCAAACTGCTGCTCATCACCAACGAAGCTTCTCCATCTTCGACTACCGGCAGAAGGTATTCCTGAACTACAGTGCCGAAAACGGTTTCCCAATGACTGCCGTCAATGAGAATGCCTTTGCGTGACCCGTGACGGAGAAATATTCCTGGGAGGCACGGCAGGGAATGATTTCCTTCCATGAAATGGAGTTGAACTTCACGCCGAAACCCTACAAAATCATCCTCTCCCGCCTCATTGTGAACGGAACGGAAATACAAGTGGAGATGAGACCGGTATCCTGCAGCAAGCCTTGTACTGCACCCCCGAGATTACGCTCAACGCTGACCAGTCCATGTTCAGCATAGAGTTCGCCACTTCAAACTATGTAGCCGCCAACAAAGACGACATCATCTATAAACTGGAAGGCTTCTCCAACGATTGGAACAGCACTCGTGGACTACACAACATCACTTATACCAACCTAAACGCAGGAACCTATAACTTGATTATAAAGCCCAACGGAAAAGACGAGAGCCTTTGTCCGCAAGTCCACCTGACCATACACGTGTTGCCTCCCTACTACAAGACTCCCCTTGCCTATCTTATCTACCTGATAGTGACGGGAATCCTGCTCTGGTATCTGGTGCGTACCTACAAGTCGAGAATCAAGTTGCGTGAATCACTGAAGTACGAACAGAAGCACATCCGTGACGTAGAGGCCTTGAACCAGTCAAAGCTACGTTTCTTCACCAACATTTCCCATGAATTCCGCACCCCGCTGACGCTCATCGTGGCACAAGTGGAAACGCTGATGCAACTCCAGAACTTCACGCCTGCCATATATAACAAGGTGTTGGGCATCTACAAGAACAGCATACAGCTACGGGAACTCATCACCGAGCTGCTCGACTTCCGCAAGCAGGAACAAGGGCACATGAAGATAAAGGTAAGCCCACACAACATCGTGAACTTCCTATACGAAAACTATCTGCTTTTCCTGGAATATGCCAGCGCCAAACAAATCAGCCTCTACTTCGAAAAGGAAACAGACAGCCTCGAAGTGTGGTATGACCAAAAACAGATGCAGAAAGTGATAAACAACCTGCTGTCCAACGCCGTCAAGCATACCAAGGCGGAAGACAGCATCACCCTCAGCATCAAGACCGAAGGCAGCAATGCCGTCATCCGTGTGACCGATACCGGCAGCGGCATAGATGCCCGGGAAGTGGACAAGATATTCGACCGCTTCTACCAGATAGACCCAATGGACTCTACGGATGCAAGCAAGACGGTACGGGTATCGGCCTGGCATTGACAAAGGGTATCGTGGAGCTCCATCACGGCACCATCCGTGTGGAAAGCGAACTGGGCAAAGGCAGCAGCTTCATCGTAAACCTGCAATTGGGGAACGCACAGTTTGACGAAGAGCAAATAAATAAGAATGCAGACAGTGTGCAACAAATAGAAATTCCCAAACCGGAAAACGATGCCTTGCTCAAGGCAGAGCTGGAAGAGAATGCTCCCATCAAACGGCTCCCGGATGCAAAAATCCTGATAGTGGAAGACAACGACTCCATCCGCGACATGCTGGCAGGTATCTTCAAGCCGTTCTACGAAGTACTGACTGCGGCCGACGGAGCGGAAGGACTTACACTGGTGCGTAGCGAAATGCCCAATATCGTAGTCAGCGATGTAGTGATGCCCAACATGTCGGGAACGGAACTGTGCAAACAGATAAAGAGTGACTTCAACACCTGCCACATTCCCGTGGTACTGCTCACGGCACGTACTGCCATCGAACAGAATATCGAGGGACTGCGCATCGGTGCGGACGACTATATCACCAAGCCATTCAACACCAATCTATTGATTTCTCGTTGCAACAACCTCGTAAACTCGCGCATCCTTCTGCAGGAGAAATTCAGCAAGCAACCGCAAGCCTTTGTACAGATGCTTGCCACCAACCCCATAGACAAAGAGATTCTGGACCGCGCCATGACAGTCATCGAGCAACATCTGGACGATACGGAGTTCAACGTCAACGTCTTTGCCCGTGAAATGGCAATGGCACGCACCAATCTGTTCACCAAGCTGAAGGCTATCACCGGACAGACTCCGAATGACTTTATCCTGACCATCCGCCTGAAGAAAGGCGCTCTGATGCTGCGCAACAATCCGGAACTGAATATCACTGAAATTGCGGACCGGATAGGTTTCAGTTCTTCACGCTATTTCTCCAAATGCTTCAAGGACATTTACCATGTCAGCCCGCTGGCCTACCGCAAAGGAGAGAATGGAGGAGAGGAAAGTACGGAAGACAGTGAAGAGACATCTTAATATTGTACATCAAGCCATCGCATGATACGGTTTGTACTTTTTCTCCCTTCCCTTGTACTTCCTTATACACCCGATTCCATAAAACCTCTTACCTTTGACCTCAGAATTACAATCTAAAGTCAAAGAACTATGAAGCATTTTTCCCCCTTGTGGTCTCTGATTCCCGGTGCAGCCCTGATAGCGGGATGCGGAAGCCAACCTAAAGACAAGACTTCGGAGCACTCGCCGCAGAAGCCCAATGTAGTATATCTGATTGCTGATGACCTGGGTATCGGCGACCTGAGCTGTTACGGTGCCACCAAAGTAAGCACTCCCAACATCGACCGCCTTGCCGGACAAGGCATGCAGTTTACCAACGCTTATGCCACTTCTTCCACCAGCACCCCTTCCCGCTTCGGCCTGCTGACAGGCATGTATCCCTGGCGACAGAAGAATACCGGCATTGCTCCGGGCAATTCCGAACTCATCATCGATACCGCCTGCGTCACTATGGCCGATATGTTCAAGGAAGAAGGCTACGCCACTGCAGCAGTGGGCAAGTGGCACCTCGGCCTGGGTCCTAAAGGCGGTACAGACTTCAACCACTCCATCAAACCGAACACCCAAGACATCGGCTTTGACTATGAATACATCATCCCCGCTACCGTCGACCGCGTTCCCTGCGTCTTTGTAGAGAACGGACATGTAGTGGGCCTCGACCCCAACGACCCTATCACGGTGAGCTACGACCACAAGGTCGGTGACTGGCCCACCGGTCTCGAAAACCCCGAACTCGTCAAGATGAAACCCAGCCAAGGGCACAATAACACCATCATCAACGGCATCCCCCGCATCGGCTGGATGACCGGCGGTAAATCCGCCCTTTGGACAGACGAAGACATTGCCGACGTGATTACAGACAAGGCCAAGAACTTCATCACAGCCCATAAAGACGAACCTTTCTTCCTTTATATGGGTACGCAAGATGTACATGTTCCCCGCGTGCCACATCCACGTTTCGCCGGCAAGAGCGGTTTGGGCGTACGTGGCGACGTCATCCTCCAGCTGGACTGGACTGTGGGTGAAATCATGCACACCCTGGACAGCCTCGCATTGCCGACAACACTATTTTTGTATTCTGCAGTGACAACGGTCCCGTCATAGACGACGGCTATCAGGACCAGGCACACGAACTGCTGAATGGCCATACTCCCATGAAGCACTACCGCGGTGGGAAGTACAGCGCTTTCGATGCCGGTACCCGCATTCCCTTCATTGTACGCTGGCCCAATGGCATCAACCCGGCAAACAACAAGCCCTCTTCTCCATGATTGATGTATACGCTTCATTCGCCGCCCTGCTGAACCATCCGCTGGAAGCAGGCATCGCTCCCGACAGCCGCGACCAGCTCAGCAACTTCCTGGGAACCGATACTGCCGGATGTGACTATATTGTACAACAGAATCTGGACAATACACTCTCCATTATCCAGGGAGACTGGAAATACATAGAGCCCAGCAACAAACCGGCACTGGAGTACTGGACGAAAACAGAAATGGGAAACGCCCCACAGCCTCAACTGTACAATCTTTCCATCGATCCGTCCGAAAAAGACAATGTGGCAGAAGCTCATCCGGACAAGGTAAAAGCCCTCTCCATCCTACTGAAAGAGGTGAAGGAAGCAAAGAATCAAAGCGAAAGGAGATAAAAGTACAAGAGTGTGGTTGCTCGCAAGTTTTGTACGAATTCGTACTTTTTGCGAACTATTAACTAAGGCATTTGTATATTCCATCTCCTACATTTGCGATGTGATTCAACTCTAAAGTGAGTACAAAACGAAGAAACAGCCTTTATTAATAACTAATTAAATTAATATTTATGAAACAGAAAGTAACCTTTATGCTACTTGCAATGCTCTTTTGCTGTGTACTCGGTATACACGCACAGACTGGAGGCCAAGTAAGCGGTAAAGTTGTTGACGCCATGGGAGAATTACCCGGTGTCAGCGTTGTTGTGAAAGGAACCACCAACGGAACTACTACTGACCTGGAAGGAAAGTTCACATTGGGTAACGTAAAATCCTCCGATATCCTTCAATTTTCTTTTATTGGATACAAGACCCAAGACATCAAAGTAGGTGAGCAGCAGACATTCAATATCACATTGGAAGAAGATGCCCAGGCATTGGATGAGGTGGTTGTTGTGGGATACCAGGAAGTTCGTAAGAAAGACTTGACCGGTTCTGTATCCAAAGTCAACATGAGCGACTTGCTCAAGACTCCTTCTGCGTCTTTCGACCAGACATTGGGCGGCCGTATCGCTGGTGTAAACGTAAGCTCAGGTGAAGGTATGCCTGGCGGTACGATGACCATCACCATCCGCGGTAACAACTCGCTAACACAAGACAATACCCCACTTTATATCATCGATGGTTTCCCAGTGGAAGATGCACGCGTAGCAGCTGCTATCAACCAAACGACATCGAATCGACTGATGTATTGAAAGATGCATCGGCCACAGCCATCTATGGTGCGCGTGGTGCCAACGGTGTCATTATCATCACCACCAAGCAGGGAAAAGTAGGTAAACCACAACTCAGCTATGACGCAGCTTCGGTATCTCCACCGTTACTAAAAAGCTGGACATGATGGATGCTTATGATTACGTGAAACTACAACTCGAAGTAGATCCTACCGTGCCACTGAAAAATACCTTCCGCTATACGAGGGACATCAATGGACGCTGGACGACTACCAAGGCATTGCCCAAAACAACTATCAAGACGAAATTTTCCGCACTGCATGGCAGCAAAACCATAATGTTCGTCTGTCCGGCGGTTCGGAAGGTATACGCTACAATGCATCCCTTTCTTATTACGACCAAGATGGTATCCTGCTCAACTCCAATTACGAGCGTCTGCAAAGCCGTCTGAATACTTTGGTAAAACGCGGTAAGCTGACCATAAACTTCAATTCCAACTTCTCTCGTTCCATCCAGAGTGCTCATCTCCTTCTTCAAGTTCTTACTCCGGCATGAATAACCTCTTCTATAGTGTATGGGGGTATCGTCCGGTTAACTACCCCGGTAAGTCTCTTGACTCTCTGCTGAATGATCTTGTGGACGATGACATAGATGCATCGAACGACTACCGTTTCAACCCCATCGCCGACCTGAAGAACGCTTACCGCAAGTACTACGTCAACAATCTTCAGCTAAATGGCTACGTAGAATATGAGTTTATCAAGGGGCTGAAACTGAAAGTGTCCGGTGGATGGACTTATGACAACCGCCATTCAGATACCTTCAACAATTCCAAGACCCGTTACGGTGGTCCTACATCTACCGACAAAGTGAATGCAGAAGTAGTGCGCCAGCAACGTTTGACGTGGTTGAATGAAAACATCTTGACCTATCAGACTAACTTCAAAAGCAAGCACTTCCTGAATGCATTGCTCGGTGTGACATTACAGAACTCTGACTATGAATATTACTCATTACGCATGAAGCAGATTCCCAACGAATCACTAGGTATGGCAGGCATGAGCCAAGGTACTTTTGACAAGAGTACTTCCACGTTGTCTTCCTGGTCTATGCTGTCTTATCTGGGACGTGTGAACTACAACTATAAATCCAAATATTATGCCACTGCTTCATTCCGTGCCGACGGTTCCTCTAAATTCAGTAAGAAAAACCGTTACGGCTACTTCCCCTCAGGCTCACTGGCATGGAGCTTCTCCGAAGAAGAATTCATGAAGGACTACAAGAAATGGCTTTCAAGTGGTAAGCTTCGCCTGAGCTGGGGGCTTACGGGTAACAACCGTATCGGTGAATACGACTACCTTGCCTTGCTGGACATGATTAAAAGCCATGCCACTACCAGCATGAATAACACAGTATATCCTTTTGACGGCAATAACGCCAACGTCGGTGTAGCCCCCATCTCTCTACCAATGAGGACTTAAAATGGGAAACCACCGAACAGTGGAACTTGGGTCTTGACCTGGGATTCTTTGACGAACGTATCAGCTTTACTGCCGACCTCTATCGCAAAACTACGCGCGACTTGTTGCTGGATGCCACTCTTCCTTACTCTTCGGGTTATCTGACAGCCATGAAAAACATCGGTAAGGTGCGCAATGACGGTATTGAATTGACTTTGAACACAGTGAATATAGACAATAAAGACTTCAAATGGAGCAGCAACTTCAATATCTCCTTTAACAAGAACAAAGTGTTGGAACTCGCTGAAAACCAAACCAGTTTATTGAGCACTGCCACTTTTGACCAGAACTTTAACAGCCAGCCCAACTACATTGCCAAGATAGGCCAACCGATGGGTATGATTTACGGCTATATCTACGAAGGCACTTACAAGTACGATGACTTTGACAAAAGCGGTAGCAGTTATACGCTGAAAGGTAACATTCCCCACTACGTGAGCGAAAGCAATACACAGCCCGGTATGCCAAAGTACAAAGACTTGAACGGTGACGGCATCATCGACACTAACGACCGTACCATGATAGGACGCGGTCTGCCCATCCATACCGGAGGTTTCACCAACAACTTCGAATATAAAGGCTTTGACTTAAGCGTATTTTTCCAATGGAGCTATGGCAATGACGTTCTGAATGCCAACCGTCTGTTCTTCGATAGCGTTTCCAAAAGAAACGTGAGCTGAACCAATATGCCAGCTATACCAACCGCTGGACACCGGAAAACCCGAACAGTGATATTCCGGCAGCCACCAACTCAAGTTCTAACCTCGTGATTTCTTCACGTGTAGTAGAAGATGCCTCATTCCTGCGACTGAAAACCGTAACATTGGGCTATACCGTACCAAAAACTTCCTGAAGAAGTATAAGATTGATAATGCACGCCTTTATGTAGCTGCACAAAATCTTTGGACCATCACCGGATACTCCGGGTACGACCCTGAAGTATCTATCCGTAGCGGAGGTCTGACTCCGGGACTCGACTTCTCGTCTTACCCACGTGCACTCTCCGTAAGTTTCGGTATCAATTTAGGTTTCTAATCCCATTAAAGCACTGAAATATAATATGAAAACAATAAAAACAATAATACTATCTTTGACTTGTCTGGCTATGGTCTCCTGCGATTTTCTGGACAAAGAACCTACTAAGCTGACTCCCGACAATTACTTTAATAATGCGGATGAAGCTCTCT
>ENA-OQCE01000155-OQCE01000155.1-human-gut-metagenome-genome-assembly--contig:-NODE-155-length-31805-cov-2.218069_pt1 | contig 31805 bp, 40 predicted proteins | sample MGYA00242495_ERZ504572 | MGnify/ENA primary metagenome ERZ504572 (study PRJEB26092, sample SAMD00036228) | human gut metagenome | host: Homo sapiens | study: EMG produced TPA metagenomics assembly of... | reverse complement strand
TTTATTTTGTAGCCCGTGGGGGAATCGAACCCCCTTTCAAGAATGAAAATCTTGCGTCCTAACCGATAGACGAACGGGTCCATCCTTTGGTGAGCGTTTCCGCTCTTGCAAAGAGTCTTTATTTCTCGTTTGCGGATGCAAAGGTAGAAACTATTTTTGAATTACCAAAACATTCGCAAGAAAAAAATATAGCTTTTTGTTGTCTTTTGTCTTAGAATGGAGCGTTATCTATTGAAAATCAGTGTAATATATGCTTTTATTTTTTTACACTCCTTACCTTGTTTTTTTATTCTTCTCCTTTTGTTTCTCTTCTTTCGGGCTTTTTTTGTAGCTTTGTTATCAGATTGAAACCAGATAAAGAAATCGGGAATGTTACAGAAAACACAGGGAATTGTACTGCATACCTTGAAATATAAGGATACATCTCTCATTGCAGACATCTATACAGAGGTGGCTGGCAGGGCTTCCTTCATGGTGTCCATACCCCGTTCGCGCAAGGCGGCGGTGAAGCCGGTACTCTTCCAGCCGCTGGCATTGGTGGAACTTGAAGCCGATTTCCGTCCTAATGCCACTATATATAAGGTGAAGGAGGCGAAGTCTCTTTATCCTTTTGCCACGCTTCCCTACGATCCCTACAAATCCGCCATCGCTTTGTTTCTTTCGGAATTCCTTTATCGCGCCGTCCGGGAGGAGGCGGAGAACCGTCCGCTGTTTGCTTATCTGTATCATTCCGTCATCTGGCTGGATGAATGCAGGGAGGGGTTTGCCAATTTCCATCTGGTCTTCCTGATGCGCCTTTCCCGTTTTCTCGGTTTGTATCCCAACCTGGAGGATTATCATGCCGGAGATTACTTCGATTTGCAGAATGCTTGTTTCACTCCCTTGCGTCCGCAGCTTCATTCCAATTACATCGCTCCCGAGGAGGCGGCCCGCCTGACACAGCTGATGCGCATGAATTATGAAACGATGCATCTTTTCACCATGAGTCGGTTGGAGCGTACCCGCTGCCTGAACATTATGAATGAATATTATCGTCTGCACCTGCCGGATTTCCCGGTGCTGAAGTCTCTTGAAGTCTTGAAAGAATTGTTTGATTGAGGAGCGCCAATCTTGCTTGTCGGATGAAACAATAGCTCCTGATTGCGCGAGATGGGCATCTTATGCTGCATGAGATGTATATCTCATACAACACGAGATGCCCATCTCATGCAATTGAATCCGAATATTCCTTATCTCCTTCGCTATACTTTATCCCAGCAGTTCCTTTACTTTGGCTGAGATGGCGCGGCCTTCGGCAAGTCCGGCAAGTTTCTTGCTGGCTACACCCATCACTTTGCCCATGTCCTTGCCGCTGGTGGCACCGACCTCGGCTATGATTTCCTTCAAGGCTGCTTCCAGTTCTTCGGCGCTCATTTGCTTGGCAGATAGGTTTCAAGCACCTTTACTTGTGCCAGCTCATCGTCTGCCAAGTCCTGGCGACCTTGCTGTACATAGATTTCAGCGGCGTCTTTGCCTTGCTTGGTCAGTTTTTGGATAATCTTCAAAGCATCTGCATCGCTCAGGGTATCGTTGGCTCCGGGAGCGGTTTTGGCTTCAAGGAATACTTTCTTTACGTTTCTCAATGTTTCGAGAGCCACTTTGTCTTTGGCTTCATGGCTGTTTTAATGTCTTCGCTGACTTTTTCAAATAAATCCATATTGTTATAGGTTTACTCCTGTTCTCCTGAAGGGGAGGAGGATGGTTTTACATATCGGGAACGGAAAAATCAGAAGGTGATGACTCCCCCTGCACCGCCTTCTGCTTCTTGCGCGGCTTCGGTGGCGAGCTGCCCTTCCTGCTCTGCCTTCATCTTGATGCTGTTCAGCGTGCTTTTGTCACGCAGATAGGTCGGAGAATTCTCTACCATGCTGATGATGTCGGCGTTGTCCATGTCTTCGGGATTGAAGAGATAGATATGGCGACGGCGGCTGCGCTGGGAACGGGCGTTGGCATCCTTGCCGTAGTACACTTCGCGGCGGTTGCGTCTCTGTTCCTCTTCCTCCTCCAGCTCGGCAAGGCGTTGCTGTTCTTCGGCGGTGCGCTGGGTGATGCGGTCGTCCATCTCCTTCATGTGGATGTCCTGGATACCGAAACCGGTGGCAAGCAGGGTGATTTTCACTTTCTGTTCCAGTTTGTCGTCGATGGCCATACCGAATTTGGTCTCGAAGTCGCGGCTGAAACGGTTCATGAATTCCTTTACCTCGTCCATTTCGCTCATCATCAGCTTGTATTGTGAGCTGTAAGAGATGTTGAGGAGTACCTTCTTGGAATTGAAAATGTCGTTGTTGTTCAGCAACGGCGAGTGCTGCGCATTCTTGATGGCTTCGCTGACACGGTTGTCACCTTCGCCGTAGCCGGTACTCATGATGGCTACGCCGCCGTCCTTCAGCACTGTTTTCACGTCGTTGAAGTCGAGGTTCACCTTTCCATGCAGGGTGATGATTTCGGCAATACTCTTGGCGGCTACCGAAAGGGTGTCGTCGGCCTTGTCGAACGCGTCGTCCACGGACAACTCGCTGTATATCTCGCTCAGCTTTTCATTGTTGATGACCAGCAGGGCATCTACGTGCTTGCTGATTTCCTCTACGCCATCCAGTGCCTGGTCTATCTTCTTGTCGCCCTCCCAGCGGAAAGGGATGGTGACGATGCCGATGGTCAGGATATCCATTTCCTTGGCGGTCTGTGCAATGATGGGTGCGGCACCCGTACCGGTACCACCGCCCATTCCGGCAGTGATGAATACCATCTTGGTGCCGTCGTTCAGCATATTCTTGATGTCTTCGATACTCTCTTCTGCTGCCTTGCGGGCACGGGCGGGGCGGTTTCCGGCTCCCAGGCCTTCTTTTCCAAGCTGTAACTTCACGGGCACGGGAGAGTCCTTCAACGCTTGGTTGTCTGTGTTACACAGTACGAACGTCACGTCGTGTATACCTTCCGGTACATATGGTTCACGCATTGCCGCCACCTCCGCCTACACCGATTACTTTAATGATTTTCGGTGAATCCGTCGGGAAATCGAATTGTACTATATCTTCCATAATAACTTAATTTTCTGGCACATTATCACATTATTACTTCATATCGTCGTCCGAGAAGATTTCGTTGGAAATCTTGTTGAAAGTCTTTTCGAACCAGCTGGGGCCTTCTTTCTTTTTCTTCTTTTTCTCTTCCTTTTCGCGCAGCTCCCTTTCTTTTCGCTCACGCTCCTTGCGTTCTTTCTCTTCCCTCTCGCGCTGTGCCTTGGCGGCGCGTGCGGCAGCTTCCTGCTCTTTCAGCGCTTCGTCGTCAACGAATATGTCGACCGGTTTGGGAGGAACATTGGAGGCAGGCTGCTGCACCGGTTTCACCTCTTGCAGGCAGCAATTCTCGTTGCCGGCAGCCAGCAGGCCCAGCAGTGTGTTGTGCATGCCGTCCTTTTTGGGCTCTTCGCTGCGTGTGTGGACGGTGGTCTGTACGAACTTGGCGGTCTTTACCTTTTCAATCTTGCTCACTCTATGGAAGGCTTTCTCAAGATTCTTCAGATTGGCTCCTCCACCGGTAAATACTACACCGGAGAAAAGTTTGTCCTCGTAGCCGGAAAGCTGTAACTGGTTCCATACGTTGGCAAGGATTTCTTCTGCACGGGCTCCGATAATATTGTTCAGCAGGGCCAGTTCGAAGGTACGGCCGTCTTCCGACGTGCATACGGCAGGGGTCTCGGCGTCTTCTTCCTCCTCGTAGAGGGCATCACCGTATTGCAGTTTCAGCTTCTCGGCATCTTCCTCTTCCATTTGCAGGGAAGTGATGTCGTGGGTAATGTTGTTTCCACCCAGCGGCAGTACGCTGAGGTAGCGCAGGATATTGTTCTTATAGACCAGCACGGTGGTGGTGTCGGCACCGAAGTCCACCAGTGCGCAGCCCGAACGCATCTCGTTTTCAGTCAGCACGGCTTTGGCCAACGCAGTGGGGGCTACGAGCAGGTCGTCGGCAATTTCCACTTTGGCTTGCTCGAAGCTGTGTTCGAGGTTCTTTTTCAGCGAGGCGCGCGCCACGATGTTGAGGAACTGTCCGGTGATGTATTTTCCGGCAACTCCTACGGGCTCCACGTGCAACGTGTTGTCTATCTTGTATTCTTGTGGGGCTACATCCAGCACACTCATGTCTACTAGGGGTACATCACGGTTCTCGTCGCAAATCTCGTCTACCAGTTCTTGCGAAATGATGCTCTCTTCCTCCAGCGTACGGCTTACCGCATTCCTCACCGTGCGCAATGATTGTCCGCCGATGCCTACATATACTTTGGCGATGGAGTTGTTCAGCTGGCCTTCTAGCTTGTTGATGATGGAAGTCAGCGCTTGTGCGGTCTTGTCAATGTTGTAGATGGCCCCTTTGTGTATAAACGAGGATGCATCTTCGCATGCATAAGCCAACACCTGGATACTTCCGTCACTGTTCTTCTTCCCTGCGATACCGGAAATCTTGGAAGAACTCAACTCGATAGCGGCGATGAAATCTGTTGTTGCCATATCTATTTATTTACTATTTTACAATTTACAATTTACTGCGCTTTGATAAGGGATAAATCTCTTTACTCCCTCTTCGTGCAGATAATCTGATTATCGAATTCAACGTTAATGCGGGAGTATTTGTTCCAGCCCACCTGGTTCAAACCTCTTTCGTAGAATGCTTTTACACGTTTCAGTTTCTTTTCAAAACCGGCCATCTTACCCAAATAGATGAGATGGTCGCCGACACGTGGCACTAATTCTATATTTTTGCCAGGCAGTACATGAATCTGTTCAATCTGTGCATTCCAAAAAGAATTCTTCTGCAAAAATACACCAAACTTATATAAATCCTCATGGCAAACGACTTTTCTACATTTCCGGTCACTACGGCAAGGTGTGCAACGCATTTTGCATCGGGGGGCATTACAGTACCTTGTTGTCCAGATAGTAGTTTTCGCCATTGGCGCTCATCACGCGCAGGATGGGGATTCGCTGGGTCACTTCGATGCAGAGCTTGCCGCTCGGGGTCTTGTAGCACTCCACCTGGTCGATGAGGGGATGCTTGGCAAGTTCGCGCTCCAAGGTCTTGGTGCGCACGCGTTTCAGGTCTTTCCCAATGGGGCTGATGCCTTTCTTCTCCAGCAGGGTAGCTACTTCCTTCTTCGTGATGAAGCCGGCATATACCGTGTCTTTTATCACCAGCTCCACGTCATGGCACACCTGGGTGGCCGGTTTGCGGTTGAGGCAGTGACAGCCACCACCAGATAGACAATGACAAGCAACAGGACGATAGAAAGTAGAATCCTTTTAACCATGATACTTCTCTGATAATAGTTGGGTGATTTGGGGAGCATAGTTGTCCAGGTCGCCGGCTCCCAGCACTACCACTACTTCGGTATGCTTCTGGGCGAGGAGGCTGAGGACGTCTTCTTTCCTACAGATACATTTCTCGATGCCGGGGCGGAGGTTGTCATAAATCAGCTGACTCGTCACGCCGGGAATTGGTTGCTCGCGGGCAGGGTATATCTCTGTCAGAATCACCTCATCGGATAGGGAAAGGCTGTTTGCAAAATCCTGGTAGAAGTCGCGGGTACGGGTGTACAAGTGAGGCTGGAAGATGACGGTTACCTTCTTGTCTTGGTACAGTTCACGGACGGACTTCAGACTTTGGGCTATTTCCGCCGGATGGTGGGCGTAATCGCTGAGGAATACAATTCGGTCATTCTTCAGCTTGAAGTCGAAACGGCGGTCCACTCCGCGGAAGCTTGCCATGCCTTGCTTGATTTCCTCGTCGGTGGCACCGCTGAGATGGGCGAGTGCCATGGCGGCAACGCCGTTCTCGATGTTGATGCTGACGGGAACACCTAGCTGGATATCATTGATGCGGGTGTCCGGTGCTACGAAATCGATGAAAATTTCACCGTTTCCGATACGGATGTTCTCGGCATGGAAGTCACCTTCATGGCGCGAGTAGGTATAGGTGGCTACCCCTGGCTGTACGTCGGGCTGCATCTCCAGTCCTTTGTGCAGAATCAGGCGCCGCCTGGTTGTATAAGCGCGGTGTAGTGGCGGAAGCTTTCGAGATAGGCTTCTTTGGTGCCGTATATATCCAGGTGGTCGGGGTCGGTGGCAGTAATGACACTCATCCAGGGTGACAGCCAGTGGAAGGAACGGTCGAACTCATCTGCTTCGATAACGGTATAAGGACTGGTGGCGGAAAGCAGCAGATTCGTACCGTAGTTCTTCGAAATACCTCCGAGGAAGGCGGTGCAGCCCACGTGTGACTGGTGCAGCAGGTGGGCAGCCATGGTGCTGGTGGTAGTCTTGCCATGCGTACCTGCCACGCACAAACCTTTGCTGCTGCGGGTGATGATGCCCAATACTTGGGAGCGCTTATATATGTCGAAACCGTTTTCACGGAAATAGGTCAGTTCTGCATGCTCTTGCGGCACGGCGGGGGTATAGACCACGAGCGTGCTTGCCTTGTCTTTGCACACCTCCGGAATAAGGTTGATATTCTCTTCGTAGTGTATCTGTACTCCTTCCGTAATCAGGCGTTCTGTCAGTTCGCTCGACGTACGGTCGTAGCCCGCTACTTTCTTTCCTTTAGAGAGGAAATAACGTATCAGCGCACTCATGCCGATACCGCCGGCACCAATGAAGTAAACGGATTTAATTGTTTCTATATTCATATCTTTCATTAAGATGCTCTCCTAATTTATTTCTTAATTAACTTCAATACCTCCTTCGCAATAATTGTTGCCGAGTCCGGCAACGCCAGCTTGGAGATATTCTTGCTTAAGTCTTGCAGCTTCTCGGAGTTGGCGATTGTCTCCAACGCCACCGGTAGCAGCTTCTCTTTCGCTTCCACATCCTTCACATAGATAGCTGCACCCTTATCCACCAGCGCCAGCGCATTCTTGGTTTGGTGGTCCTCTGCCACATTGGGTGAGGGAACCAGGATGACTGGCTTGTGCAGCAGGCAGAACTCGGAGATGGAACCGGCTCCTGCACGTGAAATCACCAGGTCGGCAGCCGCGTATGCATTTGCCATATCCTTAATGAAGTCCGTCACGTACAGATTGGGGATGGCACTAATGCGCGGGTTGCGTACGGCTTCTCCCGTTGTATTTGTAATAGCTTCTCTGACTTGGTCAATGTATATCTTCCCCGTTTGCCAGATGAATTGCACTTCGGGATTGGCGCGAATGACATCCAGTCCGGCACTCAATGTCTGATTGATGGTGCGGGCTCCGAGACTGCCGCCCAATATCAGTATTGTTTTCTTCTCCGGGTTCAGTCCGAAGTATTTCACGGCATCTTCGCGGCAGATGGAGTGGTGGAGCAGATTCTGGCGCACCGGATTACCGGTCATGATTATCTTTTCTGCCGGGAAGAATTTTTCCATACCTTCGTAAGCCACACAAATCTTGCATGCCTTCTGTGCCAGCAGCTTGTTAGTGACACCGGCGTAGGAATTCTGTTCTTGTATCAGTGTGGGAATACCCATCATTCCCGCCATTTTCAGCGTAGGACCACTGGCATAGCCACCTACACCGACAGCTACTTGCGGGCGGAACTCCTTGATGATGCTCCGTGCTTTCCACTGGCTCCGTATCAGTTTCAGCAATACGGAGACGTTCTTCCACAGATGTTTACGGTCAAATCCGGCAACGGGTAAACCTATAATCCGGTAACCAGCATCGGGAACACGCTGCATCTCCATTCTTCCTTCGGCACCTACGAAGAGATCTCTGCGTCGGGACACAACTCTTTTATGGCGTTGGCAATGGAGATAGCCGGAAAGATATGTCCTCCGGTACCACCGCCGCTGATGATAAGCCTCACTCCCTTCCCCGTAGAGAGAGGGGTAGAGTTACTTTGACTTGTATAGTTGTTTGCCTCTTTACTCATATTCTTGTTCTTCTTTATTTTTGTATTATTGGCATACTCGCCATTACTCAATCACTCTTTTCTCCCCTCCCTATAGGGGAGGGGGTGGGGGAGAGGCTGTTATTCAAACTCCGCATCACTGTTCAGTACCTTTGCTGTCGGTTCGGCGGCTGTTTGTGCCTCGCTGTCGATCGGTTGTTTCAGGTTTTCTGCATTTCCGGTATCCACCAGCATAGTCACTTGTGCATCATGCATCCGTTGTTCCTCCAGTTTGGCTGTATAGCGGCTGACGCTCAGTATCATGCCGATGTAGGCACAGTTGATGAAAGTGGATGTACCACCCTTGCTGATGAGCGGAAGCGGTTGTCCCGTGACGGGTGCCAGACCTACGGCAACCATCATGTTGAACAACGCCTGCGTGACGAGTAGCAAGGCTATTCCGGTAATGAGGAAAGCGGGGAAGGTGCGGTCGCATTTTTTGGCGATACGGCCCACTCGCACCAATAGGCAGACATAAAGGAACACAACGACTATCCCGCCTACCAGTCCCAGTTCCTCAATGATGATGGCATAGATAAAATCGGAGAATGCCTGGCTCAGAAAGTCACGTTGTACGGAGTTTCCCGGCCCTTGCCTACAACGTTACTCGTAGCTACGGCAATACGGGCATGTGCCACTTGCCCGTCGCCGTCGATGTCGAATTTGGCAGCAGGAACTTCTTCCTTGTTGGTAAAGTCTGCAATACGGGATTTTACAGTGGTAAAACGGTGTCCCATCGGTATATTTTCCAATGTCTTGTCTGGCGTGGCCAGCAGGAAGGCAACAAAGACTGTAACGAATGCCACAATCCCTCCTCCCAGTATCAGTAGGTTCCTGCAGATACCCGCCCGATGAACATCATTAGGTAGACCGTTCCGAAGAGCAACATTCCCGTTGAGTAGTTTTCCGGCAGGATAAGGCCACAGACTATGCAGGTAATAATCATGATGCGCTTAAAGGCTTTCGGACTTGCACCGTCTTCGTCCTGCCCTTTCGAGAGGATAAAGGCTGTAACGATGACGACGGCCATCTTCGCTATTTCCGACGGCTGGAACTGAATGCCCATGAAGGTCATCCAGCGGGCTGCGCCGTTTACGCGGTCACCGGTAATGAATCCCATCAGCATCACAAAAGCCAGCAGTCCGATGGATATCGGAAGCAAGAATACCGGGAACACCTGGAACCATTTATAGGGGATGTTGTGTACCAGTACTACAATGACGGCACCTACCATCAGGAGAATGCTGTGCTGCGTAATCGGTCCCCAGTGGTCGCCACTCTTGTAGGTCAGCGTACTGGCAGCACTGAATACCTCTGTGATGGAGATGAGGCAAAGGAAAAGGAAAATAATCCAAATCACTTTGTCGCCTTTGAATATGCTCTTTAATAAATCCAAGCTTCGCAAATTAAAAATTAATAATTAAAGAATTACAAGTTGACAGTCTCATGCGGCACTTGTCTTTTATAGTGCTCTGACACATGCTTTGAACTGTTCGCCGCGGTCTTCATAACTCTTGAAGAGGTCGAAGGAGGCACAGCAAGGGCTGAGCAACACGGTTTCACCTTTCTTTGCCAGTTTGAAGGCTGCTTCTACGGCATTCTTCATGCCGGTCTGAACATCAGCTACGGGCAATCCTAAGCGGTCGAAGAAGTCGTGCAGCTTTTCGTTGTGTAATCCCAAATATACCAGGGCAGAGCACTTTTCGCGTACAAGGTCTTCGATTTCCGTATAATCATTTCCTTTGTCCTTACCGCCGAGGATAAGTACGGTTTTGCCGGTCATGCTTTGCAGGGCATACCAGCAGGAGTTTACGTTCGTTGCCTTGGAATCATTGATGAAGCTTACGCCGCGTACGGTGGCTACTTTCTCCAATCGGTGCTCCACTCCCTTGAAGTCGGACAAAGCCTTGCGGATATATTCTTTTCGGATACCGGCCAAGTTGGCCGAGATACCAGCGGCTAATGAATTGTATAAGTTGTGTGTGCCGTGCAGCGCCAGCTCCTCTTGCTCCATATTGAAGGCTATCGGTTCGTTGATTTCCACTTCACCGTCTTCCACGTATGCGATGGCTCCGTCTTCCTTTACGGCAGCGAACGGGTAAAGATGGGCGCGCAGGCCATGCTTGTCCAGTTCGCGCTTGATGATGGGGTCGTCGTTCCAGAAGATAAAAGCGTCTTCCGGTGTCTGGTTTTGGGTGATGCGGAATTTGGCGTCCACATATTTCTGCATACAGTGGTCGTAACGGTCCAAGTGGTCCGGAGTGATGTTCATCAGTACGGCAATGTTGGCACGGAAGTTATACATATTGTCCAGTTGGAAGGAACTCAGCTCAATGACGTAGTAATCATGCTGCTCCGTGGCTACCTGCAAGGCCAGGCTGTTGCCGATGTTGCCGGCGAGGCCGACGTTCAGTCCTGCACTCTTGAAGATGTGATAAATGAGCGAGGTGGTTGTAGTCTTTCCATTTGAGCCGGTGATACAGACCATCTTTGCGTCAGTGTACCGTCCCGCAAACTCTATCTCAGAGATGATGGGCGTACCTTTTTCCTTTAATTTCACAATGAGCGGAGCGTCGTTGGGGATACCGGGGCTTTTCACCACTTCGTCAGCATTCAGAATCAGCTCTTCTGTGTGGTGTCCCTCTTCCCAGCAATGCCGTATTTATCCAGCAGTTCCTTGTATTTGTCTTTAATAGCAGACATGTCGGAGACGAACGTGTCGAAACCTTTCACTTTGGCCAGTACAGCAGCGCCTGCGCCGCTTTCGCCAGCTCCTAATACTACAATTCTACTCATAATATTTATATACTAATATGTCAATGTGGAAACTATGCTAATGCATCCCACATTATCTAATCTTTAATGTTATAATTGTTATCGCTGCCAGTACAATCGTCACAATCCAGAAGCGGATGGTGATTTTGGATTCGTGGAACAGCTTGTCCGGTTTGGTGAATACCACGCTGCATCCCGGTTCTATCAGGCTCATGGAAGTGCGGAAGTGGTCGTGTATCGGCGTTCTTTTGAAGAGACGTTGTTTCACGCCTTTCCGCTTGCCTGTCTTGTAGTAGAGGCGTTGCAGGATGACCGAGAGGTTCTCCACCAGGAAGATACCGCAAAGGATGGGTATCAGCAGTTCCTTGTGAATAATGATGGCGTATACTGCGATGATTCCTCCAATGGTCAGACTGCCCGTATCGCCCATGAATACTTGGGCCGGATAGGCATTGTACCATAAGAAGCCGATAAGTGCACCGATGAAGGCACAGATAAAGATTACCAGTTCTTCCGAGCCGGGAATGTACATGATATTCAGGTAGCCGGCATATTCAATGTGGCTCGACACGTAGGCGAGTATTCCCAAGGTCAGTCCGATAATGGCGGAGTTCCCTGCCGCCATTCCGTCCATTCCGTCATTCAGGTTGGCTCCGTTGCTGACGGCGGTAACTACGAAAATAGTGATAATCACGAACAATATCCAACCTGCTGTTTGGGCATGTTCACCCATAAAGCTTACTAAGTCGGAATAGTCGAAGTTGTTGCTTTTGAAGAACGGGATGGTGGTCTGCGTTGCCTTGATTTCCTTGGCTGCATGTACTACTTCTATTTGTCCCCCTGGCTTCTCTATTTCTATGTTCTCGCGGATAACCACCTGCGGGCTGAGGTAGAGAGTCAATCCGACGATAAGTCTAAACCTACTTGACCGATGATTTTGAACTTACCGTGCAGGCCTTCCTTGTCCTTTTTGAATATCTTGATGTAGTCGTCGGCAAATCCTAGCGACCCTAACCAGATTGTGGTAATCAGCATCAATATCATATAAATATTGTCTAACTTGCCCAGTAGCAAGCAAGGAATGAGTGTGGCAAAAATAATGATGACACCGCCCATGCTGGGTACTCCCACTTTGTTCACACCGAATGGATCGATACTGGCATCACGTTGCGTTTCGGTAATTTGCTTGCGCTTCAGTAGATTGATGAACTTGTCTCCCCAGATGCTCGAAATGAGCAATGCCAGAATGATTGCCATCAACGAACGGAAGGATGTATAGCCGAACATGCCCGCACCGGGGAAGTCATATTTGTCTAACCATTGAAATAAGTAGTATAACATAATGTTAATTATTTAATTATTTCATTTAATATCTCTTTGTCGTCAAAATGGTGTTTCACGCCTTTAATCTCCTGATAATTCTCATGCCCTTTGCCTGCAACGAGAATCACGTCTCCCGGCTGTGCCAGCATGCAGCTGTCTTGATGGCTTCGCGGCGGTCGGTGATGCTGATGGTTTTCTGCATGTCGTCTTTATCCAGCCCCGCCAGCATGTCGTTGATGATGTCCTGCGGCTCTTCAAGCGCGGGTTATCGGAGGTAATGATGACCCGGTCGCTCAAGCGGGCGGATTCTTTGGCCATGATGGGACGCTTGCCTTTGTCGCGGTTGCCGCCGGCACCTACAACGGTAATCACTTTTCCTTTTCCTTCCAGACTCCGTGAATGGCGTTCAATACATTGACCAGGGCGTCTGGAGTATGCGCATAGTCCACAATGGCAGTGTAGCCTTTCGGTGAACGGATGGCATCGAAGCGGCCGGTTACCGGACGCAGCGTACTGAGGGCAACCAGTACATCTTCTTCTTTCTTGCCCAGCAATACGGCAGTACCGAATACCGCCAGCAGGTTGTAGGCATTGAATTTTCCGATGAAACGTACTGCCAGCTCGTGGTTGTTGAAGTCAAGTAACATTCCCTCGAAATGAGATTCCAAGACTTTGCCTTTGAAGTCGCTAAGACTGCGCAAAGAGTAGGTGTATACTTTCGAACGGGTATTCTGTGTCATCACGAGTCCGTTCTTGTCATCCAGGTTGGTCAGGCTGAAAGCTCCTTTCGGCAGTTCGTCGAAGAACTTTTTCTTGGCCTTGAGATAGTTCTCCACCGTTTTATGATAATCCAGATGGTCGCGGGTCAGATTAGTGAAAATACCGCCGGCAAACTTCAGACCGCTGATGCGCTTCTGGGCAATGGAATGGGAACTGACTTCCATGAAGGCATACTTGCAGCCGGAGTCCGCCATCTCTCCAAGTAGGCGGTTCAAGGTTATTGGGTCCGGGGTGGTATGTTCGGTCGGTACGGGCTGGTCGTCGATGTAATTACATACAGTGGAAACCAGTCCGACCTTGTAGCCGAAGTAGCGGAAAGTATTATATAATAAGGTAGCAACGGTTGTTTTTCCGTTGGTTCCGGTCACGCCGATGAGTTCCATCTTGGATGTAGGGTCACCATAGAAAGTGGTGGCCACTTTCCCTACGGCATCTTCACTGTCTTTCACCAGAATGTAGGTGGTGCCGGTCTTGAGCTCTTCCGGCAATTCTTCACACAATACTGCGACAGCCCCTTTGTCGATAGCAGCTGGGATATAGGCATGCCCGTCGGTCTGCGTACCACGCATGGCATGAACAGATGTCCGGTTTCTATCAGGCGGGAGTCTATATTCACTCCCGTTATCTCCATGTTTGTACTTCCGGCAATCCGGACCGGCTGTATTGTTGCCAACAAATCACTTAATTTCATACCTTATTATATAATGTATATCCAAATCTTGTTTATTCTCATGTTAACGTAGTGTCAGGGCTATGGTTTGTCCTTTCACTATCCGACTGCCGCTTGCTATGGACTGGTTCCTCACCCGTCCTACGCCGTTTAGCCTTACTTTCAGTCCTTTGCTCTCTAAAAGGTAGACTGCATCTTTCGCTCCCATACCGACCACGCTGGGCACGGTGCCCGAGGCCAGTTCCTGGTCTTGCAGGATGACTGCCGACGGGGCAGCTTGTGTATGTCCCCACTGCTCCTTTTTCTTTTGTTCGGAGAACTGTTTCTGGACGGGAACTTTCAGATCGTTCAATACAAGGAGCGCCTCATTCATCTCTCCGGCTTTCACGGGAGGAATCACATTGGTGGTACTGTCTATGGCACTGCGTATGTCAAAACGCAGGTCTTTGGCATAAACTCTTTCCGCTATTTTCCCAAAGACACTACCTGCCATCAGACCGCCTGAAGCTGGTAACCCAGGCTTCTGAATGGAAACGATGCAACTGTATTTAGGTGCTTCCGAGGGGAAATATCCGCAGAAACTTACAAGGTAGTTCACCCGTCCCGACTTATATCCGGCTGCTCCTTGAGAAATCTGTGCCGTACCCGTCTTGCCCGATACGGAGAACTGCTTGCTGCCGGCGGGTTTTGCCAGACCTTGCGATACCACTTTCCGAAGGATTTCGCGGATCTGTGTCAGGGTATGGTCGGAACATATCTTGGGATTGATTACTTCCGTAGGATATTCTTTCACTACCTCACCATCCTTTACCGCTGCTTTCACAAACTTGGGGCGTACCATGACCCCATTGTTGGCTATGGCATTGTAGAAGGTCAGTATGTTCATAGGAGGTACCTGGGTCTCGTAGCCGATACTCATCCACGGTAAAGTCGTTTTGGCAAAATAACGCTCTTTAGGTCCTTTGATGTTGGGCTTTCCTTCACCAGGAATTTGCAGATGAAGCGGCTGGTCGATGCTCATGCGCTTCAAACCGTCCACGAACTTCTGCGGATTATCCTTGTAGTGCTTGTCGATGAGGTAGGAGACGCCCACATTGGAAGAAACTTCCAGAATACGTGTCACATCTATCTTTCCATAGCCTCCCCGGTGCCAGTTGTGGTCTCTCATCTTGCTGCCGTACATATTCATAATACCGTTGCCGTGTCTACCTCGGTATCCGGGGTTATCTTGCCGTCTTCCAGTGCCACCATAATGGAGCTGTCTTGAAGGTGGAGCCGGTTCCAACATATCGCTGATGGCATTACTGTTCATTTCGTAGTAATTGCCGTCTCCGGCTTTCATCATGTTGACAATGGCCTTTACTTCTCCGGTAGCCACTTCCATCAGTACGGCTACCCCGACATTGGCATTGATTTCCTTCAACTTGTCCACCAGGGCTTTTTCGCAGATGTCCTGCATGCCTACGTCGAGGGTGGATATGATGTCACAACCGTCTACCGGGGGAAGGTCTACGATATTCAGGTATTTGTTCATCACCTTCTGACGGTGGGTAATACCGTTCCGTCCTTTCAGCAGGGTGTCGAAGGCCAACTCAATGCCGTTGCGGGCTCCCATGGCTGTATCGGCATAAAGACGGCCCAGGGTTTGGGCTGCCAAAGAACCGAACGGCTTTTTACGCTGGTTGTATATCTGTTCGTGGAAACCGCCTCGGTATTTGTTCATCTTGAATACGGGTAACCGCTTGGCTTCCTTATACTGAATGTAAGAGATGCGCCGGTTGCGGTTGGGAAGAATGTTGTAGTTCCGGCTCTTCATCTCCCGCCCCTTGCGCAGATGGCTTTTGAAGGTGGCGGCACTGATGTCCGGAAAAATCTGATGAAGCCCGATACAGATGGAATCGAAATTGGCTTTCCAGATAGAATCCTTGCGCTGCTGGTCCTTTTTGCGGCGCTTCTCGTCCCTTTCGCCGGACATGAAGTCCATATATATTTTATATTCCGGCAGCGAACTTGCCATCAGTTTACCATCCGAGGACAGGATATTTCCCCGGTTGGGCTTCACCGTTACATTCTCTTTGACGAAGCGGTCGGCTACATCGTGCCAGTACTGTCGCTCGGCAAACATAATCATGGCACCTTTTACAACAATAGCTATCCCCACCAGCCCATGAGTAGGACGACGAAGAAGTAACGGGTCATTATGTTTTTTTATTTACAGCCAATGTTATTTACGATTTAACGATTTACGATGTGCTATTGAAATTACTTTAATCCTCAATTCTCCATTATTTTAGTAAGTACGGTGGATTAGTGGAAGTCTGCAAATCACTTTCTTTGGTGGCGATGTATTCTTCGATGCGCGATTGGCGGCTCCGTTCCATTAATTCCGAACTGCGTGTCAAGGCATCGTACTTGATGTCTATCAACTCTTTTTTAAGGTTGTCTATCTCTATCAGTTGCAGTTGGCATTCGTAACGGTTGTTGATGTAAATAATGATAAGCACCATGATAAGGAACAACAATCCTGGCTTGACGGCGGAAGAAGTCTGTGGCCAGAATGTCGCCTCCTATGATGTTTTTCAGTGAGGTGCGTTTTTTCACCTTCTCCGTATTCTTTTCTTCTTGTTTCTTTTCCATTGCTAGTCACTAATCATTCATTACTCTTTCTGCAATTCTCAGCTTGGCGCTGCGCGAACGCGGATTGCGCTCTATCTCTTCCTCGTCCGGTACAATTACTTTGTTGTTGACCAGCCGGAACGGGGTCAATACGTTCCCGAAGAAATCTTTTTCGGCCTTGCCTTCCACGTTGCCGGTTTTCATGATATTCTTCACCATACGGTCTTCCAGGGAGTGATAGGTTATCACCACCAGACGGCTCCCGGCTTTAGCGCTTCTGTTGCTGCATACAGCATTTCTTTCAGTGCCTCCATTTCCTGGTTTACCTCAATGCGCAATGCCTGGAATACCTTTGCTAGTTCTTTCTTCTCACGTTCGCGGCCGAAGAGTGGCTTGACGATTTCCAAAAATTCGCCGATGGTGGCAATTCTCTGCGTAGCCCGTGCTTTAACAATGACAGATGCCAGTTTCCGGCTGTTCTTCAGCTCGCCGTACAGATAAAAAATATCGGCCAGCTTTTCTTCTTCGTAGGTATTCACGATGTCGGCAGCTGTCAGGCCGGCACGTTTGTTCATACGCATATCCAGTGCTCCGTCGAAGCGGAAGGAAAATCCCCGTTCGCTGTCATCAAAGTGATGGGAAGATACGCCGAGGTCGGCAAGTATGGCATCCACTTTTTCGATGCCGTGATAGCGTAGGAAGTTGTGCAGGTAGCGGAAGTTGCTGCGTACGAATGTAAAATGCGGGTTGTTCACAATGTTGCGTTCCGCATCTTCGTCCTGGTCGAAGCTCAGCAGCCGGCCGCCGTCTTCCAGGCGGGACAGTATCTCGCGCGAATGTCCTCCTCCACCAAACGTTACGTCTACATACGTGCCGTCCGGACGGATGCTCATCGCATCTACGCTCGGCATCAGCAATACGGGGATATGATATGTTGTTTCTTCTTTCATCATCTGTTGTTTATAGCTTATTTTCGTCACAGCAAATATTTTCGTCTCCCAGCAGCTCTTCAAGAGCCTCACTGAACTCGTCAGGTTCATGAATGGTTGTTCGGCACGTTCCTTGGCCCAGATTTCTATTGTGTTGTCCACGCCAATGAAGCGGACATCACTTTGTATACCCACCATTTGCAGGTAACGCTTTGGGAGCAGGATGCGTCCGTTCCCGTCAGGGATCATGATTTCCGCGTCACTTACGAACTGGCGGAAAATCATTTGCTGTTTAGCGTTCCATTTATTCAGCCGGCAGCGAAGTTGGTTTTGGGTGGCAAACCATACACTTTCCGGGTAGAGCACCAGGCAATCCTGATACACGTCCTTACGCAACACGAGTCTTTCTTCAGAAGCGGCTTGCAGCTGTTTCCGGAAGGTGGCCGGGATGAAAACTCTTCCTTTTGCATCTGCCTTCGCCTCGATATTACCTAAGAATTGTATCATTTCTCACCTTATTATAATAAGCGACGGTAAAAATACACATTTCTCCACAATTCCCCACAATCTTTTAACTAAAATCTTAGGAAGAAGTTTTCAACACCTTGTTGATAGCTTATTCATTTGATAATGAAGCTACTTTTGAAGCACTTTGCTGGTGGGGAATTTGTGTAGTCTCTTTTGAAAAGATTCAGTTAGAGATGGCGGGTCTTTGGTTTGAAAGTCGCTTGTTGGTGGAATGGTGTCTTGGGCGGGAAACTTCTTTCCCAGCCTTGCGGATATCTAAACCAAGCCTTGGTTTTTCTATCTCAAGGCTTGGTTTGGAAAAACCAAAGTTTGGGATAAAGCTCTTTCTTAACTCTTCCTTGTTTTAGTATTAACTTCTTAACTCTTTTTTGTTAATTTACCATCTTTTTTTGTGAACGTTACCGTTTGCCGGGAGATGATGGGGAGGAGTGATAATATTTCCCTAGGGTGGTTGATTATTATATTCATCCACAGAATCCGGTGGATAAATCTTTTTTTTACTGTATGCTGTTCAGCGAGTCAAGTTTGTCTTCATTGACCAGCTGTACGTAGTGCCATACCTGCGTACTTGACGTGCTTGCTCATGGCCGGCTGTACGACAAAAACAGCAGGAGCTTCCATTGCCATTGTTACAAATGTGCAGGCTGTAATGGTTGTCTGTTTCTTCATGTTGTTTATTAATCACTCGGTTTTTCTTTAGGTATCTTGGTTTGTATTCTATGATTGTCTGAAAATAAGTATATTTCGTTTTTATCCGGCCAATAAATAAACAATTCTTTGCTTGCCGTATTCTCTTATCTGAAATCCTTCAAGTCATGCTGCAGCTTCTGGCGGGTAAAAAAGATACGGCTCTTTACTGTTCCAAGTGGGAGGTTCAGCTTTTCTGCGATTTCACGGTACTTGAAACCGGAAATGTGCATGGAGAAAGGTATCTTGTACTCACGTGGCAGGGCATTGACAATGCGGTGCATTTCCTTCAGGTCGTAAGCACTTTCTGTGCTGTCGAGTGTGAGGTCATGCGGTGTATTCAGATGATAGAGATTGTCTGTGGTATCTGCAAACGTCTGGTCACGTACCACTTTACGGTAATTGTTGATGAAAATATTACGCATGATGGTATATATCCATCCTTTAAAGTTGGTATCAGGTGTATACTTCTCTTCATTGTCCAGAGCTTTTAATGATGTCTCTTGAAGCAGATCGTTGGCTTCTTCGCGGTTGGAGGTTAATTTATATGCAAAGCGTAATAAGTCGTTTTGAACTCCGAGTAGGTCTTGGGTAAATGTTCTATTATTCATAATGGATGTTTTTTTAATTATTGTTCGTTTTATTGATGATGCAAAGTTATGGATGATTCTTTTTTTTGATAGACGGAAATCAAACTCTCTTTGGGGGGAAATCTAATAATTGGCAGTTTTCAGGTGGTTTTGGTTAGCTTTCAGTGCTTCGGATAGCTGGAAAGGTGGAATGTAACCAGAGGTTACTACCTGATTTTTGTAAATAATATTATCGCAAAGCGTAACGGCTTGAATATGTTCGTGCAGAAATATAAAGGCGAGGCCATGAAAGGTAGACATGGGATTGTCCCGGCCTACCTTTCTCTCTTTTGATACAACTAAAATTTGTACTCTTCTTAATTTATGGAAATCACTGGTTTTATATGCTGGGTTCTTAAACAAAATCCTTCAAGTCTTGTTGTAATCTTTGGCGGGTGAAGTAAATGCGGCTCTTTACCGTGCCTAAGGGTAACCCCAGCTTCTCTGCAATTTCGCGGTACTTGAAGCCGGAGACATGCATGGAGAAGGGAATCTTGTACTCCCGTGGCAGGGCGTTGACAATGCGGTGCATCTCTTTCAAATCATATGCTCTTTCTGTGCTCTCAAAGCGGTGTCATGCGGCAGGTTCAGGTGATAGAGATTATCCGTGGTGTCCGCAAAAGTCTGGTCACGCACCACTTTGCGGTAATTGTTGATGAAGATATTACGCATGATGGTATATATCCATCCTTTGAAATTGGTATCGGGAGTATACTTCTCTTCGTTATCCAGAGCTTTCAGGGATGTTTCCTGCAGGAGGTCGTTGGCTTCTTCACGGTCGGAAGTAAGTTTGTATGCAAAACGCAATAAATCGTCTTGAACTCCGAGCAGGTCTTTTTTTAAATGTATATTGTTCATATGTGCTATGTTTTTTCGTTAATCATGATATTGCAAGTTTACGGAAGTTTTCTTTTTCAGGCAGACGGATTTCAAACACACTTTAGGGGGAAAACTGTCAATTGATAGTTTTTAGGTGTTATTTGATAGATTTCGGGTGTAGTTTTCTGTCCTTTTTTTTGCGATTAATTAAAAAGATGAGTTAATTTTGCACATTCATTTCATCAAAAGAAGAATGGCTGACGACTCTTTATTTTTGATTGACATAGACAAGATACTTCGGGAAAAGGCTCCGAAGAAGTCTAAGTATATCCCCAAGTTCGTAGTTTCTTATTTGAAGCATATCGTTCATCAAGAGGAATTGAATGTCTTTTTGCGGGAGTCGAAAGATAAAGTCGGTGTGGATTTTCTGAAAGCTTGTCTGGAGTTCCTTGATGCCAATATTGTGGTAAAGGGGGAGGAGAATCTGCCTAAAGAAGGGCTTTATACTTTTGTATCCAACCATCCCCTGGGTGGGCAGGACGGAGTGGCGTTGGGTTATGTCTTGGGCTCCTTTTATGGCGGCAAGGTGAAATATATGGTCAACGACCTGCTGATGAACCTGCACGGACTGGCACCGCTCTGCATCCCCATCAACAAGACGGGAAAGCAGGCCAAAGACTTCCCGAGAATGGTGGAGGCGGGATTTGCTTCGGACAATCAGCTCATCATGTTTCCCGCAGGTCTTTGTTCACGTAGGCAGAATGGGGTCATCCGTGACTTGGATTGGAAAAAGACCTTTATCGTGAAGAGTGTCGAAGCCCACCGTGATGTAGTTCCCATCCACTTCGAAGGGCGGAACTCCAATTTCTTTTATAATCTTGCCAATCTTTGTAAGATATTGGGTGTCAAGTTCAATATCGCCATGCTTTACCTGGCAGATGAAATGCTGAAGAATCGCCATAAAACATTTACTATCACCATAGGGAAGCCTATCCCCTGGCAAACTTTCGATAAATCGAAAAGCCCGGCTGGATGGGCGCAATATGTGAAGGATATTGTATATAAATTGTAGAGAGACCGTATTTATATAAAAGAAGAACTACTAACAGAGAAATATGGAAGATGTAATTGCACCGATAAGCAAGGAGCTGTTGAAAGCGGAGTTGACTGAGGAGAAGCGCCTGCGCATGACCAATAGAAGTCATAACCAGATATATATCATTACTGCCCAAGACTCTCCGAATACCATGAAGGAGATCGGCCGTTTGCGCGAGATTGCGTTCCGCGCTGCGGGAGGAGGAACGGGCAAGTCTATGGATATTGACGAATATGACATCATGGACAATCCGTACAAGCAGTTGATTGTCTGGAATCCGGAAGCTGAAGAAATTTTGGGTGGATACCGTTATATCTTAGGTACGGATGTGCGTTTTGATGAACATGGTGCCCCTATTCTGGCAACTGCCCATATGTTTAACTTTTCGGATAAATTTTTGAAGGACTATCTTCCTACGACCATTGAGTTGGGACGTTCGTTCGTTACGTTGGAGTATCAGTCTACGCGTGCAGACAGTAAAGGTCTGTTTGCGTTGGATAATCTGTGGGATGGTTTGGGCGCACTGACCGTAGTCATGCCCAATGTGAAGTATTTCTTCGGAAAGGTGACTATGTATCCCAGCTATCATCGTCAGAGTCGTGATAAGATTCTTTATTTTCTTCGGAAACACTTTGCGGATAAGGACAACCTGATTACTCCGATGAAGCCGTTACTTCTGGAATCGGACGAGAGTGAATTGGCAGCTCTCTTCTGTAAAGACTCTTTTAAAGAAGACTATAAGATTTTGAATTGTGAAATCCGTAAGGCGGGGTATAATATTCCCCCTCTGGTGAATGCCTATATGAGTCTCAGCCTACCATGCGTATGTTTGGTACAGCCATCAATTACGGTTTCGGAGATGTGGAGGAAACGGGTATCCTGATTGCCGTGGACGAGATTTTGGCAGAAAAGCGCATTCGCCACATCGAGTCATTCATAGCGAGCGCACCGGAGGCATGCAAGCTTACGTCGGGAGCAAATAAGGTTGTATCATAGGACTATCCGGAAGAATGCTTGTCGTCTGTTATACCGCTGGCAAGCTATTCCCGTTTATTTTCCTGTATAAATCGAGTGCAAATACATCTGTCATTCCGGAGATGTAATCCAATACCGCCTGTATTCTTTCATAGAGTGCAGGCGCTTTTATGTTGTACTGGCCCGATACGCGATTGATGAGCAGTTGCGAATATGCCTTTTCTGGAGAACGCACGGCGTCAATCATCAGTTCGAGTAGGGTACTGATGATGCGGAAACCGGCAAGTTCAATGTCCAGTACGTCGCGTGAGCGGTAAATCCTCTTCAGGGAGATGTCTGCACAGTGCTTGTAGGCATTGGCTGGTACCTCGGATATATGGTTGATGAGGCTTCCTTCAAATTCTCCTTTCAGAATCTTTTCTTCATTGTCTACAAAGCTTGCACGCATTCGCCGATAAGCAGCCCGATAACGCTGGAACGCAGATAGGCTATTTGCTCATTGGTGTCACTTACTATCTCCATCGTTTTGAGCCGGTGTGCTTGGCGCTCTTTCGAGAAATAAGAAAGAAGCAACTCTTTGGTTTCTTGTGTAGTCAGAATTTTCAGTTTGTGAGCATCCTCAATATCCATCATCTGGTAGCAGATGTCATCGGCGGCTTCCACCAGATAGACCAGCGGGTGGCGGGCATATTTCAACGGGGCATCGTTCTGCTTCTCCATACCCAACTCTTCTGCTATGCGGCGGAAACTTTCTTCCTCTGTGATGAAGAAACCGAATTTTGACTTTTTGCCAGCAAGACTCGATGAAAAGGGATATTTCACGATGCTTGCCAAGGTGGAGTAGGTGAGTACAAATCCTCCCTGTCGCCTTCCCTCAAACTGGTGGGTAAGCAGGCGGAACGCATTTGCATTTCCTTCAAAGTGAGTAAGGTCCTCCCATTGGGCAGGTGTCAGTTGGCCCTTCAGGGACATTCCTTTTCCTTCAGAAAAAAAGGTGGAAATTGCTCGTTCTCCCGAATGTCCGAAAGGAGGATTTCCCAAGTCTGTGCCAGGCAGGCGGCGGAAACGATGGAGCCTATTTCGGTGAGGTAGCTGTCTTGCAGTTCCGGACGGCGGGCAATGAGAGCTTTCGATACATCGTTGCCTAGTGAGCGACCTACACATGATACTTCCAGGCTGTGCGTCAATCGGTTGTGGACGAATACACTACCGGGAAGAGGGAATACCTGGGTTTTTGTTCTGCAGACGGCGGAAGGAGCAGAGAAGACAAGGCGGTCATAGTCACGTTGGAATTCCGAGCGGTTTTCATGGCGTTCCTGATGAAACTCTTCCAGTCCGAAACGTTTGGCAGATATGAGCGTATTCCAATTCATCATGATGTTATTTACGATTGAAGTTACTATTATTTAACTGCAAATGTATCACTATTTTGTATAAAAAGCCGTATTTTCGCCCAAGTTTATAGTGAAACGGAGATGAATTGCGAAACTTGAATTACTCGAATTGTAAGAATAGAAGTAGCCCTAATTGTAAATCGTCAAATCGTAAATAACATCATGTTGAACGTACAAATCATCAATAAATCAAAGCATCCGCTTCCGGCTTATGCCACTGAGCTGTCTGCAGGAATGGATATCCGTGCAAACCTTAATGAATCTATTTCGCTGGCTCCGATGCAGCGGTGTCTGGTGCCTACTGGCCTTTATATCGCTCTTCCGGAAGGATTTGAGGCGCAAGTGCGTCCGCGTAGCGGATTGGCCATTAAGAAGGGGATTACCGTGCTGAACTCCCCTGGAACGATTGATGCCGATTACCGTGGTGAAGTTTGTATTATTCTCGTCAACCTTTCTGCAGAAACCTTCGTCATCGAAGATGGGGAGAGGATTGCACAAATGGTGATAGCGCGTCACGAACAAGCTCTTTGGCAGGAAGTGGAAGTGCTGGATGAGACGGAGCGCGGTGCCGGAGGTTTCGGGCATACGGGTAAAAAATGAATGGATATTGTTCCGTTTTACGGGTTAAGAATTTATAATTAAATAGATGAGAATCAGAGTAAAAATAATACTTGCGTTGTTGATAGGTGCCTTCTGCCTTACTACGTATGGAGTGCAGGCTGCCAATGTTCAAGCTTCTAAGGAGAAAATGAGCGGGTACGGTCGGCCTGAAAAGGCACGGAAGGAATTGAAGAAACGGAAGAAGTCGAAGAAAGCCGATGTTTCGCCCGTAAAGGAGCTTACCCCCGAACAGCAGCGCCGTTACGACTACTTCTTTCTTGAGGCCGCCCGTCTGAAAGTCCAGAAAGACTATGATGCAGCTTTTGATGTCCTGCAACATTGCCTGACGATAAACCCGAACGCATCATCGGCTTTGTATGAGATGGCCCAGTATTATATGTTCCTCAAGCAGGTGCCGCTGGGACAAGCCGCGTTGGAAAAGGCGGTGGAGAATGCTCCCGACAATTACTGGTATGCCCAGGGACTTGCCAATCTGTACATGCAGCAAAACGAAACGGAGAAAGCCGCTGTCTTGTTGGAAAATATGGCGGTACGTTTCTCGGATAAGCTGGACCCGCTATACAACTTGCTGGAGATTTACAACCGCCAGGAAGAGTATGACAAAGTTATCGGTATACTGAACAAGCTCGAGGAACGGATGGGCAAGAACGAACAGCTCAGTATGGAGAAGTTCCGCATCTATCTGCAAAAGAAGGACGACAAGAGCGCCTTTCATGAAATAGAAAGTCTGGTAGAAGAGTATCCCAACGATAGGCGCTATCAGGTGGTACTGGGGGATGTCTATATGCAGAACGGGAAAAAGCAGGAAGCTTATGAGATTTACAAGAAGGTGCTGGCCGAAGAGCCGGACAATGCAATGGCCATGTACTCATTGGCTTCTTACTACGAAGAGACCGGACAGAAGGAACTATATGAACAGCAATTGGACACGCTGTTACTGAACAAGAAAGTGGCTTCGGACACCAAACTGAATGTGATGCGGCAGTTCATCGTGCAGAATGAGCAGGCAGGCAAGGACAGCACACGTGTCATTACGCTCTTCAACCGTATCATGGAGCAGGAGCCCGATGAGGCACAATTACCTTTGCTGTATGCCCAATATCTTCTTTCCAAAGGAATGAACAAGGAGGCAGGACCGGTTCTGCGTCAGGTTCTGGCGATAGACCCTACCAACACAGCGGCTCGTATGACATTGCTGGGGGAAGCCGTGCGCCAGGAGGATTACAAGGAAATAATGAATTTGTGCGAAGCCGGTGTGGAGTCCAATCCCGATATGTTGGAGTTCTATTTCTATCTGGCCATTGCTACAACCAGGCGGAACGGACGGATGATGCTCTTGCCATCTGTCAAAAGGCTTTGTCGCACGTCAAGGACGACAGCAAGAAGGAGGTCGTATCAGATTTTTATGCCATTATCGGTGATGCTTATCACACCAAGAATCTGCATGCGGAAGCTTATGCGGCTTATGATTCCGCTTTGGTGTACAATCCTTCAAACATCGGTGCCTTGAATAACTACGCATATTATCTTTCCGTGGAGCGTCGCGACTTAGACAAGGCGGAAGAGATGAGCTACAAGACAGTGAAAGCCGAGCCGAACAATTCCACCTATCTCGATACATATGCATGGATATTGTTTGTTAAAGGTAATTATGCCGAGGCGCGTCTCTACATAGATGAGGCGATAAAGAATGATAAAGATAGCAGTGACGTGGTCTTGGAACATTGCGGAGATATCTATTACATGACTGGCGATGCGGAAGGTGCCTTGAAATACTGGAAACAAGCCTGGGATAAGGGCAATCGCTCTGATACGTTGAAACAGAAAATACAAAAAAAGAAATATATATCAGATGAAACTAAACCTGCTGAATGATATGGCAAGGACGTGCCGCCTATTGTCCTTGCTGTTGTTGCTGGCTGTGGGGTTTGCCGGTTGCAAGACTTCGCGTCACTCAAGTTCTCTGTCCGGAGAATCTGCCTGCCTTTCCTCCAAAGTGCAGCTGACGGTACCCCATAAAGATGCCACCCTTACTGTGAACGGTACGATGAAGTTGAAGAAGGAAGAATGCATGCAGATTTCCTTTCTGATGCCGATACTTCGTACGGAGGTGGCACGTATGGAAGTCACCCCGGATGAGATTCTGTTGGTAGACCGTATGGGAAAACGTTATGTCCGTGCAACACGTAAGGAACTGAAGGATGTGCTGCCCAAGAAGGCGGATTTTGCCCATTTGGAGAAACTGCTTTATGCTGCTTCCAAACCCAATGGTAAGAAGGTGCTTACCGGCAAGGAACTCGGGATACCCTCTCTGGAAAAGGGAAAGATTGAACTTTCCAACTTCTCGGATAAGCCTTTTGTACTGGCCCCTACCCAGCTCTCACAGAAATATAAAGAGGTGGAGCTGGAGGAACTGCTGGAAATGCTGATGGACCTTTGATTAGTTGATCATTGATAGTTGATAGTTGTTGGATAATCCCTTATAACTTATGAAGCTTCTCCTTTTCTTCTTTCTCCTCCTTTTGCCGGTTTCTCCGCTCTTTGCCCAGTCCAACAAGCTGATTAAGGAACTGGAAAGCAAGCGTGGTGCCTTGCAGAAACAGATAGTAGAGTCGGAGACGCTGTTGATAACCACCAAGAAGGATGTGGGAAGCCAGTTGAAAGGTCTTGCTGCACTGACCGGACAGATAGAAGAACGCAGACGTTATATTCTGACTATCAATAATGATGTGGAATCCATAGAGCGCGAGTTGTCTTCATTGGGACGTCAGTTGACTCGCTTGCAACGTGACCTAAAGGACAAGAAGAAGAAATATGAATCGTCCGTCCAATATTTGTATAAGAACCGTTCCATTGAAGAGAAGCTGATGTTCATTTTCTCTGCCAAGAGCCTGGCACAGACCTATCGACGCATGCGTTATGTACGCGAATATGCCACTTATCAGCGCCTGCAAGGTGAGGAGGTGTTGAAAAAGCAGGAACAGCTGAACCGTAAGAAGCTGAGCTTCAGCTAAGCATGGAAGAGCTGGCCAAGGCAAAGGGAATTGGTCTGAAAAGAAACCGTGAAGAGGAGAAAAGTCAAGCTGGAAGCGCAGGAGAAAGGAACAGAAGTTGTTGGTGGCCAATCTGAAAAAAGAAACAGCGGGGATTGCAGAACGAACTGAATAAGAAACGCCGTGAAGCCAATCAGCTCAATGCACGCATTGACCGCCTGATAGCGGAAGAGATAGAGAAAGCGCGTAAACGTGCGGCAGAAGAAGCGCGCCGTGAGGCAGCCGCACGTAAAAAGGCTGGTGAGAAAACTGCGAGCTGCCTCTACGTCCGCAAAGCCAAAGGCACAGCCTTTGGATACTTACTCCATGAGTAAGGCAGACCGTGAATTATCCGGGAATTTTGCTAATAATCGCGGTAAGTTGCCGATGCCCATCACTGGAGCGTATATCATTACCAGCCATTACGGCCAGTATTCTGTAGAAGGTTTGCGCAATGTCAAGCTGGACAATAAAGGCATCGATATACAAGGGAAACCGGGTGCCCAAGCCCGCGCCATCTTCAATGGTAAAGTGGCGGCTGTCTTTAAACTGAACGGACTGTTCAATATCCTTGTCCGTCACGGGAATTATATATCCGTCTATTGCAACTTGTCATCGGCCTTGGTGAAGCAGGGCGATGATGTTACCACCAAACAGACCCTCGGACAAATCTTCTCGGATGGGGCCGACAATGGTCGTACGGTGCTACATTTCCAATTGAGGAAAGAGAAGGAAAAACTGAATCCGGAGCCGTGGCTGAACAGATAATGATAATTTAAATTTTCACTCCTTCCAGCAACTCCAAATACATTCCTATCGCCTCCTCTATCTCCTTGACAAAGATAAATTCATCGGCAGTGTGTGAACGGGCACTTTTCCCTGGTCCCATCTTTAGAGAAGGGAACGGCATCAGTGCCTGGTCGGACAAGGTCGGTGAGCCGAAAGGAGTACGTTTCATGGTAATAGCCTTTTGCACTACCGGATGCTCCGGAGCTACGTGTGAAGAGCTTAGCCGGAAGGAGCGGGCTTTGGCTTCACACGTGATGTGTTTCTGTATTTCATCGAATAGCTCCTGATTGCTATAACACTCGTTGCTGCGAATGTCTACGACAAAAGTACAACGGTCGGGAATGACGTTATGCTGTGTACCGGCGTTTACCATGGTTACGCTCATTTTCACGGGACCCAACAGGAAGATTCTTTTGGAAAACGGTAATCACGAAACCAGGCAATATCATCCAATACCTTATATATAGCATTATCTCCCTCGTTTCGGGCAGCATGTCCCGATTTTCCGGTAGCAGTTACGTCCAGCACCATCAATCCTTTTTCTGCAATGGCAGGTTGCATCTCTGTCGGCTCGCCTACAATGGCAAAACTGTATGGGGAGGGAGTTCCGGCAATACGCATTCTATTCCCCCCTTGCCTGATACTTCTTCCTCACACGAGGCAAGATATATCAGATTGTAGGCCTGAGTGGTGCGGCACAATGTCAGGAATACTTGCAGCAGGCTGACTACACTGGCTCCGGCATCGTTGCTGCCCAGCCCGTAGAGCTTTCCATTACTTTCCAGCGTTGGTTTGAAAGGATCTTTCCGCCACCCGTTGACGGGTTTTACGGTGTCGATATGGGAATTCAGCAGCAAGGTCGGTTTCTTTAGGTCGAACATCGGGCTGAGGCACCATACATTGTTGCCTTTACGTCCTGTTGCCATGCCTTGCATTTCGATATAGTTCTGCAGATAATCCGCCGCTTTCTCCTCGTCGCGGCTCAAGGAAGGAATGGCTATCAGTGATTTGAGCAATCCGATTGCTTCGGAAGTTAAAGTCGGTATATCGTAAATCATATTCGGTAAATAAATAATCCTGCTGCAAACTTACGAATAAAAAACGGAAAGGAGTACCCATATTGAATAATTACCCGCTAATATCGGATTAGTTTCAAATGAAACCACTACCTTTGTACCGTATTTACCAATATCAAAAGTTATGACTTATCATCATTTGTCTGTTCTGGTGCACCGCCAGGCAGAGAAGTATGGAGACAAAATAGCCCTGAAATACAGAGACTATGAAACTGCACAATGGATACCCATCTCTTGGAAAGAGTTCTCACAGACTGTACGCCGGACTGCCAATGCAATGGTGGCTTTGGGAATAGAGCCGCAAGAGAATATCGGTATCTTCTCGCAGAATAAACCCGAATGTCTCTTTACTGATTTCGGTGCATTCGCCAACCGGGCGGTGACTATACCTTTGTATGCTACCAGCTCACCGGCTCAGGCACAGTATATCATCAACGATGCACAGATACGTTATCTGTTTGTAGGCGAGCAGTTCCAGTACGATGCCGCTTTCAGTGTGTTCGGATTTTGCCAGTCTCTGCAGCAGCTCATCATCTTCGACCGTGCTGTGGTGAAAGATCCGCGCGACATGACTTCCATCTATTTTGATGAATTTATGGCAATGGATGAAGAGTTGCAGCACAATGCCATTGTAGAAGAACGTACAGCAGCTGCCTCAGATGATGACCTCGCCAATATCCTTTATACTTCCGGTACTACCGGTGAGCCGAAAGGTGTCATGCTCCATCATTTCAATTATAGAGAGGCTTTCCGCATTCATGATATCCGATTGCCTTTCATAACAGACCAGGATGTTTCCATGAACTTCCTTCCGCTGACCCATGTATTCGAAAAGGCATGGACCTACCTTTGTATACACCGGGGGGTGCAGGTCTGCATCAATCTCCGTCCACAAGATATACAGACTACTATTAAAGAGATACGTCCTACACTGATGTGCAGTGTACCCCGTTTTTGGGAGAAAGTCTATGCCGGTGTGCAGGAGAAGATTTCCCAGGAAACCGGTCTGCGTAAGGCGATGATGTTGGATGCCATCAAGGTGGGCAGGACGCATAACATTGATTATGTGCGTCAAGGAAAGACTCCTCCGATGATGCTTCATCTGAAATACAAGTTCTACGAAAAGACCATTTATGCTCTGCTGAAGAAGACGATAGGTATTGAGAACGGTAATTTCTTCCCTACGGCAGGTGCTGCTGTGCCCGATGAAATCTGCGAGTTTGTGCATTCTGTAGGTATAAACATGGTGGTGGGCTATGGTCTGACGGAATCTACGGCTACCGTTTCCTGCTTCCTCAACGAAGGCTATGAGATTGGTTCCGTAGGTACGGTGATGCCTGATGTGGAGGTGAAGATTGGCGAGAATAACGAGATACTTCTTCGTGGTAAGACTATCACTACCGGATACTACAAGAAACCGGAGGCAACGGCTGCTGCCATCGACCGTGACGGTTGGTTCCACACGGGTGATGCCGGTTATTTGAAGGATAGTCATCTGTATCTGACGGAGCGTATCAAAGACTTGTTCAAGACCTCTAACGGAAAATACATTTCGCCGCAGGCATTAGAAACGAAGCTGGCTATTGACCGTTACATTGACCAGATTGCTGTCATTGCCGATGAGCGTAAGTTTGTTTTCCGCTTTGATAGTTCCCGTTTATGGCTTTGTGAAGGATTATGCCAAGGAGAAAGACATTGCATACGGCAATATGGATGAGTTACTGCAACATCCCAAGATACAGGCGTTGTTCCGTGCCCGTATCGATACCTTGCAGCAGCAATTTGCCCATTATGAGCAAGTGAAGCGTTTCACACTTCTGCCGGAACCATTCAGCATGGAGCGTGGGGAACTGACGAATACGCTGAAGCTGAAACGTTCTGTTGTGGCAAAGAACTACAAGGAGCTGATTGATAAGATGTACGAAGAATAAAACTTTGTTTTTTTGTTTATAACCGTCCGACCTGGGGTGAATCTTTTTCATTCCGGGCCGGACGGTCTGTTTTTTATCTCCTTCTTCTGAACAGAAAGAAACTACCCCCTGCACTGCGAGAAACTAATCATCTGTATACTGCTGACTGGCAGTTTTTATGCTTCTTATTATTCTTACAACAGCTGTTATAAGAAAAGAATACAGCTGTTGTAAGAAACTAACATGACTGTGATAAGAATAATGAGATGCGAGAAAATAGTTAGTTTGTCGCAATGGAGAGGTTAATTTGCCGCGGTGCCGGGGGGGATTCTCTTGTAGATAATGAAAGCCTCACTCTTAGGCGAGGGAGAGAAGGGTGATGCCGTAATCTGCTTAAAACCATGCAATAAAGCACCGGTTCTGCCAGCAGCTTTTCTTCATTAACTTTTTATTAGCAAATAAATCGTCCTTTTCCGATAGGGTTGCGGTTGTGCCCCCGGTTTTATATACGAGAGCTTGAAAGAAATCTGCAGAATAAAGACATTTGGATAAGCTTAAATATTAACCGTAACATACTAATAGCCTATGAAGCATACAAAGAAGAAGAAATGAGAGGAACAGTCAATCAGACTGGCCGATCGGGATAACAGATTTCCGAGAATCTGTTTATTAACTTAACACATATTTAATCTAATATTTATTTTCCGAAAAACAGCTTATGAAAAAAAGACTTATGCTAACCTTGGTTTGCCTGATGGCGGCCATTAGCTGGGTAGCAGCCCAAAATTCCCCCATTACCGGTATCGTTATTTCAGCTGAAGACAATGAACCGATTATCGGAGCTTCCGTATTGGTAAAAGGAAGTACTACCGGAGCCGTAACAGATTTAGACGGCAAATTCACTATTACAGATGCACCCGCAGGTGCCACGACACTGCAAGTGTCTTTCGTAGGTATGATAACACAAGAAGTTCCCATCACTCCGGGAACGATAAGAGTCACATTAAAGAATGATGCCAAGCTACTGGATGAAGTGGTGGTAACGGCATTGGGTATTGCAAAGAAAGAAAAATCACTGACTTACTCTACTCAAGTGGTGAACGGCGACGAATTGGTTCGTGCCAAGGACCCAACATGATGAATGCGCTGGCCGGTAAGACGGCAGGTGTGCAAATCAACAAGAGTTCTTCCGTCTGGG
>ENA-OQCE01000154-OQCE01000154.1-human-gut-metagenome-genome-assembly--contig:-NODE-154-length-31934-cov-2.674003_pt1 | contig 31934 bp, 39 predicted proteins | sample MGYA00242495_ERZ504572 | MGnify/ENA primary metagenome ERZ504572 (study PRJEB26092, sample SAMD00036228) | human gut metagenome | host: Homo sapiens | study: EMG produced TPA metagenomics assembly of... | reverse complement strand
AGTCGCCGCTCAGGCGGTTGCCTTCGCAGTAGTCGAAAGTGATGATGTCGTGTAGTAATCGTGCTGAAGGTACTGGCGGTTCACTTCGAGGATTTTCTCGTCCGAACAGAAGATGTAGGCTATTTCGCCGATTCTCTTGTTGTAGGTGGCGGCAACGGCTTTGATCCATTCCGTTGTTTCGCGCTTTCTTGATTGCGGGCATTTCGATGCCGTCTGTCTGATAACTTATCATACTATTTCCAGTTTTTTTTTAAAAGAAGATATATAGCTGATGATGATAGCGGCGATGATACCGGAAAAGTCGGCTATCAGGCCGCAGGTGACGGCGTTGCGGGTTTTCGTGATGCCTACGCTGCCGAAGTAGACGGCAAGGATGTAGAACGTGGTATCCGAGGCGCCGCGTGCCACGCAGCTCATGCGGCCGACAAAAGAGTCGGCGCCGTATTGCTTCATTGTATCAATCATCAGTCCGTTGGCCCCGCTGCCGCTTAACGATTTCATCAATGCAGTGGGCAGCGCACCTACAAATTCGGTGTCCGCTCCGGATAGTCCGACGATGTAACCGATGCCGTTTACGATGATATCCATCGCTCCCGAAGTGCGGAAAACGGCGATTCCAACGAGGAATGCCACCAGATAGGGAACGATGCGTATGGCGGTTGTAAATCCTTCCTTGGCGCCTTCGATGAAAGCATCGTACACATTAATCTTTTTCCATAATCCCCACAGGATGAAAAGCAGGATGATGGTAAAGAGAATGATGTTGGCAACCAGCGTGGAGTAAACGCCCATTTCTTCGCGGCTTACTTGGGTGAACAGGTAAATAAGCCCGGAGAAGAACAGGCTGATGCAACCGATCAGAATAAGAATGGGTTTGTTCAGCAGGTTTATCCGTTGCGCAATGCTGACGGCGGTGACACCGACAATGGTAGAGATGGCGGTAGTAATCAGCGTAGGGATGAAAATGTCCGTAGGCTGCGCAGCGCCCATTTGCGAGCGGTACATCATGATGCTGACGGGTATCAGTATCAACCCGGATGTGTTCATTACCAGAAACATAATCATCGGTTGGTAGCGGTATCTTTTTTCGGATTCAGCTCCTGAAGCTCTTTCATGGCTTTCAGTCCCATCGGGTGGCGGCATTGTCCAGCCCAGCAGTTGGCGGAAAGGTTCATGAAGATGGACCCATGCGGGGTGTCCTTGGGGAATTTCCGGAAAGAGGCGGCAGAACACGGGACTCAGCCAGCGCGAAAGCGCGTTTATCATACCGCTGTTTTCGCCGATTTTCATGATGCCCAGCCATAAGGACAGAATGCCGGTGAGCCCCAGTGATATTTCGAATGCGGTCTTGGATGAGTCGAATGTGGAGTTGACAAGTTCCGTAAATATCTCCGTATCTCCCATAAACAGGAGTTTGCAGAGTGCTACAATGAAGGCGATTACGAAAAATGCTACCCAGATGTAATTTAAAACCATGTGTCCTTACTCTTCTTCTTAAATATTAATAGTTGCTTTTGTTGGCAAGATTCCATACGTTGAGGAAGGATGCCTTGGTTATCTCCACGACTTTTTCCCAGTTCAGTAATGCGGCGTGGTCTGACGGCTGGTGATAGTCGGGATGGCCGTCGGTGTGATACCAGATGACGGGGATGCCGGAACGGGCGAACGAGGCATTGTCGCTTCCGCCCACGGGGTTGTCCCAGGGACGGTAGTCGGGTTGCAGTTGCAGTCCGTAGCGGGTGATGTCCCGTTTCAGCCATTCGCCGAAGGCAGGATGGGCGGCTGTGTAAAAGTAGACTACGTGCTGCGGTTGTTCGGGCTTGTTGTTACGCCCTATCATGTCGAAGTTGAGATAACCCTTTATCTGTTTGAGAAACGGGCAGTGCTGTACGAAATGTTTTGAACCGAGCAATCCTTTTTCCTCGCCGTCCCAAAAGGCGAAGATGACATTTCTCAGCGGCTTTTCTCCGCTGAGGGCAAATGCACGTGCTATCTGCAATACGGCGGAGACGCCGGATGCGTTATCGTCCGCACCGTTGTATATCTTATCGTCCGCCAGCGTTTCGTCTACGCCCAGGTGGTCGAAGTGAGCGCCTACAATGACATATTCATCGCTGCGCTTGCCGGGAATGTATGCCAGCACATTATCCATTTTCAGGGAACGGTGCGTGCCTTGTTTCAGTACGGCAACGGAGTCGGGGTGTACCTGCCAGCGTCCGCGTTGCTGCCTTTCCTTGGCGTATGCTCGAAAGCTGGTAATAGCCGTTCTTGTCCAAAGGGCGGATACCGGCTTCTTTCAGGCAGGATACGATGTAGCGGGCTGCTACCCGCGAACCATGCATGCCTGCTTCGCGTCCTTGCAGTTCGTCATCGGCCAGAAACTCCACAATGGCTTCTGCGGAAGTACGGTTGATGCTTTGCAATCCTTTTTCAAGCGGGGACTGTGCATGTAGCGACAGGGCGGAAAACAGGAAACAGGCGGTTCCTAAAAATACTTTATGCATGGTGTTCCGTTTTTAGTGACTAAAGTGTGTATCTGTTGCAAAATTAAAGATAACTTTTCATAGTTCTATAGATTTGTCGTATTTTTGTCTGCTGGCAAGATAATTCAAGTACATGTAAATCAAACGGTGAGTGATGAGAAAAAGGAAAATCCCGTTGGCAGGCACGCTGCAGAATAATCCGATTTCAACGGAAGAAATAGCGGATATTGCCGCAGATATCCAAAGGGAATTGGAGACGTATGCCGATCCGGTAAAAAGGGAATATCTTCCCCGTTTCTTCAAGACGGGAAAGGGAGAATACGGCGAGGGCGATAAATTTCTGGGTGTAGTGGTTCCGAATACCCGCACGGTGGCGAAGCAACACAAGGATGCTCCGTTTGCTGTAATGGCGGAACTGCTGCAAAGCCAGTGGCACGAGTGCCGGCTTTGCGCTTTGCTGATGCTGGTGGAGCGTTTTAAGAAAAGCGGTGAAAAGGAAAGGAAGCTTATTTATGACTTCTACCTTTCGCAGACGGCACGTATCAACAACTGGGATTTGGTAGACTTGTCCGCTCCGGGTATCGTGGGAGAATATCTGAAAGACAAATCCCGCGACGACCTTTATCGTCTGGCAGACGGTGAGCTGCTCTGGGAGCAACGCATTGCGGTGGTTTCTACTTATACGCTTATCAAAAACGGTGATTTCACCGATATTCTGGCGCTTTCGGAACGGTTGCTGCACCATCCGCACGATTTGATGCGGAAAGCGGTGGGCTGGATGCTGCGTGAGATGGGAAAGAGGGATAAGGATTTGCTGGTGCAGTTTCTTGAGAAACACAGCAAGGTGATGCCGCGGACAATGCTGCGCTATGCCATAGAGAAATTCCCGGAAGAAGAAAGGAAGGAGTTTATGAAACGTTGAAAGATTTCTTTATCTTTGTCCGGAAGCGGAGATAAGCGGCATTTCGATATAAAAAAGAATGGATTCATTTTATTCTGCTCTCGGTTTGCACTATCTTTGTCGTTGTATAGATTGAATTTTAATGGAACAAGAAGATTTTAACATACGCGAGCATCAGCTCACCAGCAAGGAGCGTGACTTCGAGAACGCTCTCCGCCCTTTGAACTTCGAGGATTTCAGCGGACAGGATAAGGTGTTGATAATTTGCGCATTTTCGTGAAGGCTGCCCGTCTCAGGGGCGAGGCCCTGGATCATGTGTTGCTTCACGGTCCTCCCGGATTGGGAAAGACCACACTTTCCAACATTATAGCCAATGAATTGGGAGTAGGTTTCAAGATTACTTCCGGTCCGGTGCTCGACAAGCCGGGCGACCTGGCAGGCGTACTCACCAGCCTGGAGCCGAACGATGTGCTTTTCATCGACGAGATACATCGGCTGAGTCCCGTAGTGGAAGAGTATCTGTATTCGGCAATGGAAGACTACCGCATCGACATCATGATAGACAAAGGCCCGTCGGCGCGAAGCATACAGATTGATTTGAATCCGTTTACGCTGGTGGGGGCCACCACCCGCAGCGGTTTGCTGACGGCTCCGCTACGTGCCCGTTTCGGCATCAATCTCCATCTGGAGTATTATGACGATGATGTGCTGAGCGGTATTATCCGCCGTTCGGCAAGCATACTGGACGTACCCTGCTCCACAAGAGCCGCTTCGGAAATCGCAAGCCGCAGCCGCGGTACGCCGCGTATCGCCAATGCCTTGTTGCGTCGCGTGAGGGACTTTGCACAGGTGAAAGGTTCGGGCAGCATCGATACGGAAATCGCCAATTTCGCACTCGAGGCGCTTAACATTGACAAGTACGGACTGGATGAGATAGACAATAAGATACTTTGTACGATTATCGATAAGTTCAAGGGCGGTCCGGTGGGACTTACAACCATCGCTACGGCCTTGGGAGAAGATGCGGGAACCATCGAAGAAGTTTATGAACCGTTCCTGATAAAGGAAGGCTTCCTGAAACGCACTCCCCGCGGTCGTGAAGTAACGGAACTGGCCTATAAACATTTGGGGCGGAGCCTCTACAATAGCCAGAAGACGTTATTTAATGATTGACGCTTATTGATAAGCAATCGGTTAGAGAGTATAATAAAACACTGAATAACGTGGCTGGATTGAAATCATTGGCAAAAGAAACTGCCATTTACGGGTTGAGCAGTATTGTGGGGCGTTTCCTCAACTATCTGTTAGTGCCCGTATACACCATGGCCTTGTCTGCACAGTCGGGGGGCTATGGCGTTGTGACTAATATCTATGCGTGGGTAGCACTGTTGCTGGTGCTGCTGACGTGCGGCATGGAAACGGGCTTTTTCCGCTTTGCCAATAAAGGAGAGGACGACCCGATGCGGGTGTATTCCACAACATTGCTCAGCGTAGGCATCGGTGCGCTGACATTCCTTGCGCTGGGACTGCTGTTTCTTCAACCGGTTGCCGACTGGCTGGAATACGGAGAGCATCCCTGGTACGTGGGAATGATGATGATTGTAGTGGCGATGGATGCCATTCAAAGCATTCCTTTCGCTTATTTGCGCTATAAGAAACGGCCCGTCAAGTTTGCAGCGCTCAAACTGCTGTTCATCTTCCTGAACATAGCCTTGAACCTGATTTATTATGTCTGGATGAAGGGCGATGATGTGGCGTATGCTTCCTCTTCAATCTTGTGTGCACTTCTACCATCATGCTGTGCATGATACCCGAATTGCGCGGTTTCGCTTATGTGCTGGACAGGAAACTGCTGAAGCGGATGCTTGCTTATAGCCTGCCGTTGCTGGTGTTGGGCATTGCGGGCATCCTGAATCAGGTGGCGGACAAGATTATCTTTCCCTTTGTCTACCCCGACCAGGTGGAAGCCACCGTACAACTCGGCATCTATGGAGCCGCCAGCAAGATTGCCATGGTGATGGCGATGCTGACACAGGCTTTCCGCTACGCCTACGAGCCTTTTGTATTCGGCAAGAGCCGCGATAAGGACAACAAGCAGGTGTATGCGCAGGCCATGAAGTTCTTTATCATCTTTACACTGGTGGCTTTTCTGGCAGTGATGTTCTATCTGGATATTCTCCGCTACATCATCGGCCGCGACTATTGGCCGGGGCTGCGTGTTGTGCCCATTGTAATGGCTGCGGAAATCTTCATGGGAATTTATTTCAATCTCTCTTTCTGGTACAAGCTGATTGACGAAACGCGTTGGGGAGCTTATTTCTCACTGATAGGCTGCACGATTCTGGTGGTGATGAATATCTTTTAATTCCGAAGTTCGGGTATATGGCTTGCGCATGGGCCGGATTTACGGGTTACGGCGTTGCGATGCTGCTCTCTTATTTTGTCGGTCAGAAGAAATACCCGATTCAGTACGATTTAAAGTCGATAGGGTGCTATGTGCTGTTGGCTGCGGTGCTTTATGTGGCTGCGGAATGTGTACCTATTGAAAACATCTGTCTGCGTATGACGTTCCGTACGCTGTTGTTATGCCTGTTTATAGCCTATATTATAAAGCGCGATTTGCCGCTTAGTCAAATACCTGTTATCAATCGTTTTATCCGAAAATAGAATTATTTTTATGGAACAGCCTGTCAATCCCAACCGGAATGTATTTGCCGTCAAGAACTTCCTGAAAGAGTATCTCGATTTGCGCAAAGATAAAGACAATGAACTTGCCACTGTAGACTCCATCCGTAAGGGTGTCGAGTTTAAAGGGGCCAATTTATGGATTCTGATATTTGCCATCTTTATGGCTTCACTCGGTCTGAATGTCAATTCTACCGCTGTAATTATCGGTGCGATGCTTATCTCGCCGTTGATGGGACCTATCATGGGAGTGGGGCTTTCAGTGGGTCTGAACGATTTCGAGCTGATGAAGCGCTCGTTGAAAAGTTTCCTGATAACTACGCTGTTCAGTGTTACCACGCTACCGTCTTCTTCCTGGTGAGCCCGGTTGCCGAGGGGCAGTCGGAGTTGCTGGCGCGTACCTCACCGACGATTTATGACGTATTCATCGCACTGATGGGCGGTCTTGCGGGAGTAGTGGCACTCTCCACGAAGGAGAAAGGCAATGTGATTCCGGGTGTCGCCATTGCCACGGCATTGATGCCGCCGCTGTGTACGGCAGGTTATGGACTGGCAACGGGAAACCTGATTTATTTCCTCGGTGCATTCTACCTTTATTTCATTAACTCCGTATTCATCAGTCTGGCTACTTTTATCGGCGTACGGGTAATGCACTTCCAGCGCAAGGAGTTTGTGGATAAGAACCGTGAAAAGAAGGTGCGGAAGTATATCGTGCTGATAGCTGTCCTTACGATGTGTCCGGCGGTGTATCTCACAGTGGGAATTATTCAGGATACCTTCTTTGAAAGTGCCGCCAACCGCTTTGTAAACGAGCAGCTTGCCTTTGAGAATACGCAGGTATTGGATAAGAAAATCCACCATGAGGGCAAGCACCATGAGATACGGGTAGTCCTGATAGGTCAGGAAGTGCCGGAAGCCTCTATTGCCATCGCCCGCAGTAAAATGAAAGATTATAAACTGGACAATACGAAGCTGGTTGTGCTCCAGGGAATGAATAACGAGTCGCTGGATATGTCGTCTATCCGCGCCATGGTTATGGAAGATTTCTACAAGAACAGCGAACAGCGTCTGGTGGAGCAGAAGCAGCAGATTTCTTCTTTGGAAAAGAACTTGGAACAGTACCGTAAATACGATGAATTGGGCAAAAAGATTATCCCTGAGCTGAAGGTGCTTTATCCCTCCGTTAAGTCGGTTTCCATTTCGCACGCGCTTGAGCTGACGGTCGATTCGGTACGGATAGATACCGTTACGCTTGCCGTCCTGAAGTTCGGCAAGCATCCGGATGCCCGTGAAAGGGAGAAAATAACCGAATGGCTGAGAGCGCGTACGGGTTCCGAAAAGCTGAGGCTGATTGCGGAGTGATGTCCGGATGCGGTGAAAGAGAAGCGTCCGGCCGCACAGGCTGTCGGTGTGGGAGTACAAAACGGGCAGGCAAACTTATATAAAGTTAAGTAGAGAACGATATGGTTTTGAGATTTGTAGCAGTGGTTGTTTGCTGCCTTTCTGCGTGGGTGGTGCAGGCGGATGAGGGCATGTGGATGCTGGGTAATCTGAATAAACAGACGCGCCGGGCAATGAAAGAGCTCGGTTTGCAAATGCCGGCAGACAAGCTATACAGTGCCAGACGTCCTCATTGAAAGATGTCGTAGTGAGTTTCGGCGGTTTCTGTTCGGGGGTGGTCGTGTCGGAAGACGGACTGGTATTTACGAATCACCATTGCGGTTTCAGCAGCGTCCAGCAGCATTCTTCCGTGGAGCATGACTATCTGAAAGACGGCTTTGTGGCACGTAACCGCAGCGAGGAATTGCCGAATCCGGAGCTTTATGTCCGCTTTCTGCTGCGGACGGAGAATGTAACGAAACGGGTGCTTGGTGCGGTAAAGCCGGAGATGACCGAGCCGGAGCGTTCCGGTGCGGTGGATTCGGTGATGTTTGCCATCAGTGAGGAAGTGGCGCGTAAGGACTCTACTTTGGTGGGAATTGTAGATGCGTGCTATGGCGGCAATGAGTTCTGGCTGTCTGTTTACCGCGACTATAACGATGTCCGGCTGGTATTTGCACCGCCTTCCTCGGTAGCAAGTTCGGTTGGGATACGGACAATTGGGTGTGGCCGCGTCATACGGGCGATTTCTGCGTATTTCGCATCTATGCCGGTAAGAACAACCGCCCGGCGGATTATTCGCCGGAAAACGTCCCTTATCATCCCGAATACGTAGCGCCGATTTCTCTGGACGGGTATAAAGAGGTTCTTTCTGCATGACATTGGGCTATCCGGGCAGCACGGAGCGTTACCTCTCTTCGTTTGGCATCGAAGAGATGATGAACAACGGCAATCAGGCACAAATAGATGTCCGGGGCATCAAGCAGGCTATCTGGAAGCGCGAAATGGACAGGCGAGACAGTATCCGCATAAAGTATGCTTCCAAATACGATGAAAGCTCCAATTACTGGAAGAACAGCATTGGGGTGAACCGGGCTATCCGGAAATTGCATGTCTTGGAAAAAAGCGTGCCATGGAGCGGGAGCTTCGCCGCTGGATACAACAGACACCCGGAGAACGTGAGAAGCTGTTGCGGTTGTTTCCCGATTTGGAACTGGACTATAAAAATACCCGTGAAGCCAACCGTGCTCTGGCTTATTTTGCCGAATCTTTCCTGAATGGCCCTGAACTGATACAATTGGCGTTGTCCATTTTGAATTTTGATTTTGAAGGGGAACGGAAAACGGTTGAGGCCAATCTGAAGGCAATTGTAGAAAAGTACGCCAATCTGGATTTGGAAATCGACAAGGAAGTCTTTACCGCCATGGTGAAAGAATATCGTTCCAAGGTCGATTCTACCTATTTACCGGAGTTTTACGGTACGATTGCCACCCGGTACGGCGGTAACGACAAGGCCTATGCGGATAGTTTGTATGCCGCTTCGGAACTGACTACCCCTCGCGGATTAAAACGTTTTCTGGAGCGGGACACTACCTATAACATCTATGACGACCCTGCCATAAACCTGGCATAGACCTGATTGGCAAGATGTTTGAAATCAATATGCAGACGAGAGAGTCCGCCATGAATATCGCCCGTAATGAGCGCTTGCTGAATGCTGCCGTACGCAGGATGTATTCATCGCGTAATTTCTATCCGGACGCAAATTCCACCATGCGTTTGAGTTTCGGTACGGTATGCGGATACACCCCGTTTGACGGTGCTGAATACGATTATTATACCACGACCAAAGGTATTCTTGAAAAGGTAAAGACCCATGCAGGCGATGTGGATTTTGAGGTGCAGCCGGAACTTCTTTCTTTGTTCTCCAACCGCGACTTTGGCAGATATGCCGGTGAAAAGGGAGAAATGAATGTTTGCTTTATCTCCAATAACGATATAACCGGCGGCAATTCGGGAAGCGCCATGTTCAATGCCAGAGGCGAACTTCTGGGACTGGCTTTTGACGGCAATTGGGAAGCGATGAGCAGCGATATACTCTATGAACCGAAGATGCAGCGCTGTATCGGGGTCGATGTGCGCTACATCCTGTTCATGATAGAGAAGTACGGCAAAGCCGGAGATTTGATACGGGAGTTGAAAATTGTTTCCGGAAAATAGCCGGTTATGCGATTCCCCTGATGCGGTCGTCGAAAGCGGACAATGCCGCTTTGGCCCCTTCACCCATAGCTATGATAATCTGTTTGTAGGGTACGTCGGATACGTCTCCGGCTGCATAAACACCCGGAAGCGTGGTGCGGCAGAATGCGTCTGTCTTGATTTCACCGGTCGGTGTCGTTTCCAATGCGTCCCGGAAAGGTGCGCTGTTGGCTGCCAGACCGATTTGTACGAAGATACCGTCCAAAGGATAGTCGCGCTCCTCGTTGGTGATGCGGTCTTTGATGCGGATACCGGTTACTTTCTCTCCGTCGCCCGTCACTCGGGTGGTTTGTGAAGAAGTGAATATCTCCACGTTGGGAAGGCTTCCGGCTTTTTCCTGCAATACCTGGTCGGCTTTTAGCGTATCGGCAAACTCGAAGACGGTAACTTTCCTGCAGATTCCCGCCAGGTCGATGGCCGCTTCTATGCCGGAGTTCCCGCCGCCGATGACGGCTACATGCTTGCTTGGTAGAAGGGACCGTCACAATGCGGGCAGAAGGCTACACCGCGTCCGAGGTATTCGGCTTCTCCCTCTACGTTCAGTTTACGCCAGCTTGCGCCTGTGGCAATGATTACCGCAGGGGCTGTAAACGTTTCTCCGCCACCGGAGAAAACCTTTTTCTCTTTGCCCTGAAGCTCTGCTCTTTCAATCTTCCGGTCTTCAAAAATCTCTATCGGGTAATGTTCTATGTGCGTCCTGAGTGCGTCGGCAAGCTGTGAACCTGTTGTCCGGGGTACGGAGATGAGGTTCTCGATGCCTACGGTTTCTTTTACCTGTCCGCCTATTCGTTCGGCAATAATGGCTACGCGCAATCCTTTGCGGGCGGAATAAACGGCTGCCGAAGCCCCGGCAGGACCTCCGCCCAGGACCAGCACGTCGAACTCCCTTAAGACGGGTGCTGCATTCTCTTGCGGCAGGCTGCCGAAGGTATCTTCCAGTTTTTTCAGGAGTTCCCCTAAAGAACCGCGTCCCACATGAAGTTGCTTCCCATTGGCGTAAACGGACGGTACGGCTTGTATTTTCAGCGCATCCGCTTCTTCCTGAAAGACGGCTCCGTCTATTGTGTCGTGGGTGATATAGGGATGCAGCAGTGCTACGGCATTGAGCGCCTGCACAATGTCCGGGCAGTTGGTACAGGCCAGCGACACATAAGTTTGCAGATGGATTGGGCCTTGCAATGCTTGATGCGGCGGCCGATACCCTCGTCCGGGAGATTTTTGCCCTTTCCATCGGCATTTAGCACGGCAAGAAGCAGCGAACTGAATTCATGTCCGCCCGGAACGGCACGGAATTTTATTCCGGTTTCTTTCCCTTCTTTCAGGAGCGTAAACTCCAGTTTGGGTTCATCGGTTTCGGTCACCTGGCAGGACAGTTTGTCGGAACAGCTCGCTATGTCATTCAGAAAATCAATCATCTCACCGGCCTGTTCATGTTCCGGATTGCAGGTGATGTGAAAGGTATAGCGGGCTTTCAATGGTTGGAATATGCTCCGCACTTGGTCTAATATAGTTGCTTCTAACATGATGATGCAGGTTTTTAAATGTTGGAGTATAAAAAAGACTATCTCATTTCTTGTACTCTTGCAAGGAAGAAATGGAGATAGTCTTTACATAGTAATGTCTATCGTATGGGGGTACGATTAAATCTTGCCGACTAAATCGATGCTCGGCTTCAACGTTGCACCGCCTTTCTTCCATTTGGCGGGACAGACTTCACCGTCGTGAGTGGCTACGAATTGCGCAGCTTCCACCTTACGGAGCAGTTCGTCCGCATTGCGTCCGATGTTGTTGTCCTGAATCTCGGCAATCTTGATTTTTCCTTCAGGATTTACAAGGAATGTACCGCGATAAGCCATACCTTCTTCTTCGATCATCACACCGAATGCACGGCTCAATGTTCCTGTCGGGTCTGCCAACATCGGGTATTTAATCTTACGGATGCTTTCGGAAGCATCATGCCATGCTTTATGTACAAAGTGAGAGTCTGTACTTACGGAATAGACCTCTACGCCCATGGCTTGGAACTGGTCGTATTTTTCTGCAATATCCACCAGTTCGGTAGGACATACAAACGTAAAATCTGCCGGATAGAAGAAGAAAATGGCCCATTTGCCTTTTACATCTTCGTTAGTTACTGTTTTGAAACTTCCGTTTTGGAAGGCCTGAACTTTGAATTCAGGGAGTTGAGAGTTGATAATCGGTTCCATAATTATACTTTTTAAAAGGTTTGGTTTTTGTTTTACCGGTGCAAAGATTGTGCAGACCGAATGCAGAAGCAGGCTTGCCTGATTATGCCGAGGTGCAGCCGATCTTTGCTTTTCCTGTTTGCAAAAATATAGCATTTTTCTCCGGTAGAACAAAAAATCCGATTGAAAGGTTTTATGGGCCGATAGACAAAATCTATACGAGTACCTGAGTGGCTTTCAGGGAGAGCATTTCTTTGGGCACTGCCGCTGTTACCTCTTGGGCGATTGTATTTAAAAGCGTGTTGCGGATAAAACTCCGGTTGGTCAGCATGATGATTTGCCGGGTAGGACAGGGGATGGCAAAAGGATGTACCAGTTCTTTCTGCGTGCCGTTCAGTTGCAGGACAGCCAGTTCGGGAATGAAAGTGATGCCCTTGCCGCTTTCTACCATGCGCATAAAGGTTTCCATGCTGCCCAGATGGTAGGCCAACTGGCTGGCACGGGCTGCCTTCAGTTGGCAGAAACGCTCCAGCTGGTCGCGAAAACAATGCCCTTCATCCAGCAGCCAAAGCTGTTCTCCCGTCAAGTCCGAAGTCCGTATGACTTCATGCTGAAAAGACGGTTTTCCTGCGCAATATACGTGTAGAACTGTTCGTAGAATAACGGTATTTGCCGGAATTCTTCCATTCCTGCCAGACCGGCTACGATTCCGGCATCTATGTCTCCCGTTTGCAGGCTTTCTTGATGTCGTTCGTCTTCATCTCTACTACCCGGATATCAAGCTGCGGATATTTCTTCATCAATTGCGGAAAGAAACGCGGCAGCAGATAGGGGGCTATGGTGGGAAGTATGCCTAGTTTGAAAATTCCGCTGAGCGAATGCTTTTCTTCTTCTATAATGTTTTTTATACGATGGGTCTGAACCAACACATTCCGGGCTTGTTCTATGATGTGAAGGCCGATGGGAGTAGGGCACACAGGCTGCTGGCTGCGGTCGAAAATCTTTGTGTCCAACTCTTCTTCCAACTTTTGAATCATGGCGCTCAAGGTGGGTTGTGTGACCCGGCAATATTCAGCGGCTTTGGCGAAATGGCGGAACTGATTGACAGCAAGTATGTATTCCAATTGTTGTAAAGTCATAGAAACAGGGCTTTTGAATGTTATATATAGAATCGTTCGTAAGTATTCGATAAACTCCCCCTTTCATTCTAAAAATGTGATGTTACTTTTGTAGCCAAAGTAAAAAAGCTCAATCATTATGTCACATCAATGGACCATGGAAGATTTTGAATCTATTTATGCCCGTTTCAAGTCGAGCGGACTTTCAGTTATAGATTTTTGTTCGAATGAATGTATTCGTCCCAAACGTTTCTACGCGTGGCGTTCCAAGCTGCTGCGCAAAGGCGGCTTTATCCCGGTAAAGGTAAACAGTAAGGGACAGGTCAGTCTTCCCCATAAGGAGAAATCCCTTCAGTCTGCCCCTCCGGTCAGCCCGTCGCCAATTCCCCAGCCGCTATGTGAGATCTCCTATCCCAATGGCGTCACAGTCCGCTTGAACAGCCCTTTGTCACCGGAGGTATTGCAAACCCTGATATTTTTGAATTCAAACCGTTAGCCTATGTTTTCTTTGAATGAATCCAACAGATATTATCTTTACCCGTATCCGACAGACATGCGTAAGAGCTTTTATACGCTTAGCGGCATCGTGACCAACCAGATGGGAAAGAATGTACGGGACGGTGACGCTTTCATTTTTATCAATGCGAACTGTACCTGTATGAAAATCCTCCATATGGAATATGGTGGTCTGGTGATATACCACATGAAACTGGAACAGGGGCACTTCCATCTGCCGGTCATAAATACGGAGGAAGGTCGGATTAAAGCGATTGAAACCTTCTGGAATGACCTTGTGATGATGGTCCAGGGAATGGACGGCAGCAAGGTCAGGCGTTATAAAAGAAGTGGTTTCCATGGGTTGTAGTTGTAACAAATTATAACATATACAATGTCGTATTCCGGCTGTTTTTTAGTATCTTGGCATCATAATTAAACGATTATGCCAACCGATAAGGAATTACTGATAAAGGATCTCATGCACAAATGCGACTGTCTGTATAGAGAAAACAGCCGGTTGAAGGAGATGGTGTCCACGCAGCCCCTTGAAGCTGCGGACAAAGAGGCGTATGAGGCTTTATTGTCTGACAAGGATGCCATAATCGCCCAAAAGGAAGCAAAAATCAACAGTCTGGAACAACGTGTATCCTATCTTGAACGGCAGTTGTACGGGAAGAAGGCGGAAAAGTTCATAAAGCCTGACGCCCAGGACCGCTGGCTGGATTTTGAAGGCTTCGACATGCTTCCCCGGGAGGCTGAAGCCGCAGAGGAAGCGGAAAAGGAGCTGAAGGCTACCAGAGAAGCGATCATCGCCCGTAAAAAAGCGAGGAGGCAACATCCTACGAGAAAATCCCTTCCGGAAAATCTTGCGCGTGAGGAGGTTCATATATATCCCGAAGGGTATAATCCGGAGGAGTGGACGCTCCTTCCCGGAGAGGAAGTGACCGAGATCCTTATGCACGAGCCCGAGAAGTTCTATATCCGCAGGATAGTGCGCCATACAGCCAAACGGAAGGGGACGGACGAGTTCAGGACCGGCCCGCTTCCCGTCATGCCGATAGCAAAGAGCTATGCCTCCGCCTCATTGCTGGCAGACATGATGATAGGGAAATATGTGGATCACATACCGTTCCACAGACAACTGGAACAGTTCAAGCGTGTGGGGGTACACCTCCCCGCGTCAACGGTCAACGACTGGTTCAAGGATGTGGCGGATCTGCTAAGACCCCTGTACTTCCGATTATGGGATCTGGTGATGCAGACTGACTACATACAGTCGGATGAGACGACAATCCCCGTGATGAATGACGAGAGACACAAGACGGTCAAAGGTTATATCTGGCTTGTGCGCAGCGTCATGACCGGACGTCAGTTCTTTTACTATGACAAGGGTTCCCGAAGTGGAAAGGTGGTGCTGAAACTCTTCGGCAAGTTCCGGGGAGCCATACAGACGGACGGGTACGAAAGGTACGAGATGCTGGACGCAAGAAAGGCATTATCCTTCTTGGCTGCTGGCCCATGCGCGCAGATATTTTTGGGAGGCAAGAAAGAATGACACGCAGCGTGCCGACTATGCGCTCGAACAGATACAGCTGCTTTATGACGTGGAGCGCAAGGCTGACGATGAACGCCTGACCTATGAACAGAGGGCTGAACTTAGGACACGTCTTGCATATCCCATACTTGTGCGCTTCGAGAAATGGCTGGTCAATGAATATCCCAAAGTGATGAAAGGCAGTCCTATCGGAAAAGCCATAAAATATACATACGGAAGGTTCGACAAACTCTCCAGATACCATCTTGACGGTCGCTACAGACCGGATAATAACGAGATAGAAAATAAAGTGCGGCCTGTCGCGTGCGGCAGACGTAATTACCTGTCTGTGGCAATAATGATGCCGCTGAAGATGCAGCGGTGCTCTACTCGTTCTTCGGCTGCTGCAAGGCTGCCGGGGCTGACTTCCGCACGTGGCTGATCTACTTCCTTGAACATGTACATGATTATGACGATGACTACTCGATGGATCTGGCCGAATTATTACCTGACAATCTGTTATCCGGTGGCAAGATATTATCCGTTACGCCACCGGAATCTCCCAAGAAAGACTCCTGATACCTTCATAAATCCCGCCTAAACACGGGAAAACTACCGTTTTATACCAATCAAGACGGGAAAATAGGGAATAAAGTGCCGTTTTTATCTTCATTATCCCCGATAAATAGGGAAAATAAGGGAAAGAATACCCTTTTATACCAATTATGGCGGGAAAGCAGGGATAAAAATACCGCTTTATCCCATTTATCACAGGAAAATAAGGGAAAAGGGGGGAAACTCCCTTTTATCCGCTCCATTAGTAGGAAAAATATCAACTTCTATAGAACCCTGCACATCTTTTGGTTGAATTGATGTAACAATAAATCATAGAACGATAAAATGAATAAACGATATTATGAACATACGTTACCCATTATACGAGGGAGTTTATCGAATACTTACCTTTAATTGCCATATGCTTATTGTAATGTTGTTGATATATTCACTTCACAGTCGAAAACAGCTTTGCGCCACACGTCCCCGCCGGTTATCTCTATCTCCCTGCCGTAACGCGGTGCGGCGTTCCATATCCTGTCGTTCTCCGTATCGCGCTCGTCCGTATCCAGCGGAAATTGCCGTCGGGAATGAGCGGCGTGATTTCTTCGCCTCCCCTGTATACCCTGGCACGGAGTACCGTCGAGACGATTCCGTTGCGGAATGTCGTGCCGTTTTCAGACTCCACATAAACAGTATAGGAGGGCAATCCGTCGTAAAGTTTGAAAAAGGTATGAGCCGCACTGATTTTTTCATTACGGTATGTTGCCGTGTAGCGGAGGGTCAGCACGTCGCGTCCTTCCCAGCCATGAAACAAGGGTGTCATTTCAAACACGGCGGCATTGCATCCGGCATCTTTCCATATGCCGTCAGCGGCAAGGTATTCCCACTGCCGGCTTTCCGGCTCGAAATTGTATTCGGTCGCCACAAGCGGGATATTCTCCGGCTCGCATGCGCCTGAAAGCTCGTCCTTGAAATGGAACGCCGTGCCGCCTGTCAGGGAGACGGAACGGGGCTTGAGCAGTTCCTGCGCCTCCTCATCGAGGTCTTCCCAACGGATGGTCACACCGCGCAGTTCGATGGTATCCTTGCCCCACTTGAACCGTCCCGAGGCGAAATGGCCCGTCCCGTCCGGATTGATGACGAAAGAACCGTCCCGTGAAGCGATCGAGCCGTCTTCGTTCAGCCGCAACAGGGGATTCTGTATGGTACCCCCGATACCTCCCTTGTTGAACCAGGCACCGTAATCGTCCGTGTAGGACAAGGCTTCATCGGTCGCCTGATAGGGGGTCACGTTCTTTCCGGCCTCCAATTGAGGGGCGGACAACGACAGGGGGACGGAAGCGGCAATGCCGAGATACATGACGGGGGAATCTGACCCGCGTATGAGGAACGGGACATTATAACGGACCCATCCTTTACCGGCAGCCACCGTCCGATCACCGACAAGGTGCTCATCTTGATAGAACCGGATGGCTGCCGTATCTTCCGCTTTTATCCAGACTGAGAAACAATAACAGACTCCTGTATGAGCCTCCCGCCAGGCGGCACTTTGCGCACCAAGAAGACTGTCTCCGGCTATCCGTACACACCGCCCGAGTCCGGCGGGAGATGTTTCATCCAGCTCTTCCGAATGGCTGAACCGGCAGGACAGGCTGTCGGGTATGACATTCTTGTGGATTTTGCCCACATAAAACGTGCTTGAAAAACCGTTCTCGTCTCCCGCGGTAAGCGTGCCGGCTATATTGACATTGCGTGTGGCATAGAGATTCTGGAAATAGGCCCCGTAACCATCCAACATGCCGAAGACCGGATCGATGATGCCGCTGACCTTTCCCACACGGGCCTTGCTCGCCTCGCTGAAAGCGGATACGGAGGCAAGACGGACAATGTTCAGGTCGGCGGCCTCGCACCAGTCCCCCTCGGAGGCCAGGCTTGATGTCAGCTCAAGAAACAGGCTCCGGCTGTACTGTGCCGGGTAATCCACGGTGATGACCCATAACTTGTACTTCCATTCCCGGCCGATGGAGATTTCATCTTCCGCATCCGTCTTTTCACGGTTCGTATAGCCGAACCGGATCGGTACGGAACCTGATGTTTTGGAAGACCTGACCTTGAACGATACCAGCAGGCGCTCCGGGTATCCGACCGGTTCTTCCAATGTCAGCATCAGCCGAAGGAAGCGTTTCCTGCCGGTTCCGCATTGCGGATGATGCGGACAACGCGTGTCGCTTCCGAATCGGCATCCAGGTATTCCGTTTGCAGCATGCTGCCATAAACGGCGTATCTGGACTTGTCCGGCACTCCCGCCATGCTCCGTCCATGACGGGATAGCACAGGGAGCGTTCGGTCGCCATGCCGTCGATGACATCCATATAGGGTGAATCGCTGTCAGAAGCCGTCAGGTACAAGGCTCCGCTGCGTGCCGTATCGAACAGGTTGGTAATCCGCACGAAGTCCAGCAGTTCACCGCCCTGCGGTTCGTCCCCGTCCAGCAATGCCCCGATGAAATAAGGAGCGTCCTTGTCTCCGACAAGCTCCGTTCCGGTTTCTGTCACGCACATCAGCGAATAGACGGTACGCTCCCGTTCGGCATATTGCCTGCGGATGATATCCCCGGCTTGCAGTCCCTGTGTCTTCTGCGAGTCGGGGGCGATACGGATCTTGTATGTCGGATAACGGAATACGGACATGGATTATGACAGTTTTTCCACGGTGTCTCCCGAACAGCTGTCGCTGATCCAGAAGGAACCGTTGGTTACCGAAGTCTTTTTGACCTCGAACTCATAGGCGCGGAACTTACGGCGGGCCACCACCTCGTCGAATGTGGCGGAGACGCCTCCTGTCGTCCGGTTCCGGCGGACAGCCCATCCGCTTCCGGAAAGGCCCGGGGAAAAGAACTCCGAAGAGAGCGCCCCGGTAAAGACGCTGTTTCCGTAATGCCGGATACCGTCCTCCACCGCTTGCAGGCGTAACGCCTCTGTCAAGTATAGGTTCTGTCAGTAATCCGGGTGGGCGACGCATGGATTCCGATATGCCCGGCTGCTTCCAACGGAACGCCGACCGTAAGGAAATCGGCATCGGTGCAGATATGGAATGATTCGCTGTGACGGTTCTGCGGGGCATAACAGCTCACGGACGGACGGTGTGAAAAATCCGTGCTGTGAGGGATAGCCGTCCTTTTGCCTTCTTCCTCGTAGATTACCTCGGAAGAAAGCGATACGCGCTCCCTGTCGCCTGTGAGCATGAATCCCTCTGCCGTGCCCATTCGCAGGCGCTTGTGGATAACGATACCTTCATCGGAAGTGTCTACCCGGTATGAGGAGAGCAGGTCGGCGCCGTAGTTGTGGCGGACAGTCAGCGAGCCCGGAAAACACGCCTTTCCGTAAGGGGAAAGCATCAGGCACTCGCCGTCCACGTCCGATATGCCGGAGAACAGGCGTATCTTCGGGGTATGGTCGCCGCCTAAAAGAAGGTCACCGCCGATACTCCCGAACTGTATCTTGTCCTTGTCGGTACGGAGTAGTACGGGAACATCTCTGATCCGGATGCCGAACCCGTCCAGGAACGAGAGGAATCCGCCGAGCGCGACATCCTCTTCCGAAAACGAAAGCAGACATTTCCCTTTGTCGCCCAGTTCCACGCCTTGCAAGGCTTTCAGTCCGCCGTCCATGACCGTACTCCCTCGCACCGTCAGATTCCGTCTCACCATGCCGTCCCGCATCGTCCAATCCGCCGTGTCCGTATTGGCGTTGCCACGATGGTAGACATCCTGCCCGCCCACGGCCAGCCGTGTCGGGGAGATGAATATTCCTGTATCCTCGTCCCCGATAATCCATGCCCCTTTGGAATGTACCGTCGCATCCAGAAAGTCTATATGGGAGGCATTGATTGTAGCGGTGGCCTTGTCCGCGTCGTAACGGAGCAACTGCCTGCGCCGATATGCAGCTGTCACCCCCGACTTTCAGGTTGCCGGTAATCCTGATACCGTACTCGACGGCAGTTACCACACCTTCCGGATCGGTAATGTCCTGCGAATAGGTTTCCAGGATACGGGTGTTTCCAATGCCGGCTTCGAAACCGTAATTGGCACTGAGCCTGCCGGTCATGTCACCGCCCGATTTCTTCAGGTAATCCAACAGCAAACCGCCACTTCCGGAACCGCCCTCTCCCGCAACGGCTCCGGCAATGGCGGATGCAAAACCGTAAGCGGTATTCTTCAGTCTCAGACTGGTCTCGTCGCCTTCCTCGATGCCGTAAGGATGCTCGTCGTCCTTTTTCTGCTGGGCATTGAAAAAGTTATGGTACAGCTGTGCATAGATGGAATAGCACAGGCTCTCCTTGTCGAGGGTTTCTATATCGGGATGCAGTTGTACGCTCATTTGGTGTAGCTGGTCTTGGAAAGAAAATTCTGGATACGTGATGTCAGCGAGATGAAGTTCGGCATATTGATCGGCGACATCGTGCCCATCAGTGTGGGGGTCATGATTTTCGAACATTCTGTCAGGAAGTCGAGCATCAGCCGGGCAAGCTCATTACCTAGAACCAGCGGCTCGGTGGCATTTTCGTCACCGAGCGTCACCTTGTTGTCGGCAACGGCAACGGTCGTGGAATTGACCTTTTGTACCACTTTATCTGCTGTCTGTCTGACTTCAGACTTGTCCACCGTATGCGTGATGCTTTCCGCATCGATAACGGTTGTCGCTTCCTTGTCCTTGTCATTCCTGACGGTTGTTGTGACGGCAGTCGGCGTATAGCGGGTGGAGGTCTCGTTACCGGTGGTTTCCAGTTCGTCGTAGTCCGGGGAGGAGTCGTTTTCCGGATCCAGCTCCTCCATTTCGGTCACGCCGATGACGGTTTCCGTGCGGGCATTGAGCCGCAGGATATCCACATGGGAGAAGTTAACCACATAGGCATAGCGGGTGGCGGCATCCATGAAGATGGTCACGTCGGAAAAGAGTGCAGGTACGATCAGGAAGCCGCCTTCGCTGTTGGTGGCGGCCGAGAGCAGCACGCCTTTATGGATGACTGGTTCGGCGGAGGCCGTCTCGTCCGGGTACTCGCCGACATCAATGGTACCGCCGTAGTCGGAAAACTCCTCGTCCGAGGGGTTATCGTGTATCTTAGCGACATAGCCGTGTATCATGCGGGCCGTCCCGATACCGGACATGCTCCGGGAGCCAGATTGATACGCTCCATACTCCGCCCCAAGGCTATCTTGCGGATAGCCTCACGGATAAGCAACTGATTCGACTTATCTGAAGACATTGATTTTTTTTATAGAAGAATAGGTCGTTGGAATATATTCAGGTTTGCATTTTCCTTCTTCAAAAATTAAACATGAAATTAGAATTTTCTATCTTTGTAAAAAAACACTTGATTAGTAGTATGGCAGGTTTCCAATCACCAATAACGATAGCGCAGGCTATAGAACGTATCCACCGGAATGAATACCTATTGCCGGCTTTTCAGAGAGATTTTGTATGGTCGGCAGAACAGATAGAAAAGTTGTTTGATTCTCTGATGAAAGGCTATCCAATCAGTTCCATGTTGTTTTGGAAGGTAAAAGGAGGCACAAAAACAGATTTCCGGTTTTATAAGTTTCTATCAGCTTTCATACAGTATCATCGGATATGCAACGATCCGATTCCTACGGACAATATCAACGATTTTTATGCAATATTGGACGGACAACAGAGATTGACATCATTATATATCGGTCTGTGCGGCAGCTATGCGTACAAAGAATATAGGAAACGTTGGATTATTCTGAATCTAATTTTCCTACCCGGCATCTATATCTCAATATATCCCGTAAATACACACAGGAGGAAAGTGACAGGGAGTTCATCTTTTCCTTTGTTGACAAGAACATATCCAAAGAAAAAGATTTATTTATTGACAAGTCTAGTGAAAAATGGTTCCGTGTAGGCAAGATTTTGGCTTTGCATCAGGATTACAATTATGGCATCGATGAATTTGCCGAGGACAATAACATAGACAAAGAATCCAAAAGACTACTGAGACTGTTGGACAATGTCATTCATACCAAGCTCAATATAAATTTTTACGAGGAGGATGAACAGAAACCTGACAAAGCTGTGAATATTTTTATTCGAATCAATTCCGGGGGTACTGCATTAAGTTTTTCGGATATTCTGATGTCCATCGCCATTGCCAATTGTAAACAGATGGACGCAAAGACAGAAATCAAGAATCTGGTTGAGCACATACGTTCTAAAGGATTTAATATATCTCACGATTTCATATTGAAATCGTTCCTGTACTTATATCATAAAGATGTGCGTTCCCTTATAACAAGTTTCAATCTGAGTTTTATTGAACTGGTGGAAAATAATTGGACTAGGATCAGGGATGCTGTTTCAAACCTGTTCGACTTGCTGAGATCTTTCGGACTGACGGATTTCACAATGACTTCATATAATGCCGCCATGCCCATACTATATTATCTTTACCACAAGGACATATATCAGGATTTTTACAAAAAGATGGGAAATAGAGAGGATTGTGAAATCATAAAAAAATGGTTGTTCTCAATTCTGCTCCGCAGGGCATTCGGAGCAAGTGCTGATTCGTTCTTGCACAGTCAAGAAGGCATATACTACAGACATCACCGGCTGTTATATAAAAGAAACCGTGACATTGTTCCCGGCAGCAGAAATAAACTCTGAAATCAAGAAACTGTCGGATGTAGGTGACGATTTTATAGAAGACTTGCTTTACAGCCAGAAAGACTCACGATATAGTTTCCCAATATTGGCCATGCTGTATCCGAATCTTGATTACAGGAACAATAATTTCCATCAGGACCACCTGCACCCAGCCTCTGCATACAATGATCTGGAAGAGAAAGACAAGGAAAAATATGGTTGGCAGGTCTACAATTCCATCCTAAACCTGCAGATGCTCGATGCCAATGAGAACGAGTCTAAAAACGCCAAGCCATTGGACAAGTGGGTTAGTGAACAGACCCGGAACAAGGACATGCAGAAATTCATGGAGGACCACCTTATTCCGGATACGGATCTTTCATTGTCTAATTTTTCTGATTTTGTAGAAAAACGAAAGACCATACTGGTTCAGAGAATCAAAAAGATGATTAACTGATTTATATCAAAGGTATTTGCAGATATTATTCTTCCTGCCGAAACGCCCCTGTTGTAAAATATTTTTAAAGACATGGATTTGTAAAAATGCAGTGGATTAATTATGAATAAAAAGCAGTGATGTTCCTTGGAGCGGCACGGAATGCCGTTTTTCCTTTTCGGGTATTTTCTGGAAGGAAAGAATGTCCATTAATAAACAATATGGTCATTTGCGAATCCTGTACGGAATGCCCAGCTGTTGTCTGTATCCACCCACTCCGAAAGTTGTCGTTACCTCCTCCACGAGGTATACGCCGTTCTTGGAAGGATTACGGTAGTCGATCAGTTCCACCTGTACGGCAGGAGACAGTCCGAAATCCCCGAATACTGTCACATTGCCGGTGATTCCGTTCAGATTGTAATTCCGAAAGTATTCCGTCGTCTCTTCTACAAGCCGGTCGGAATTGATTCCGACATGAGGTGACATATATGGTACGATGGTATATGTGGATAAATCCACCTTGGTCCTGGTCTTCGCTCCCGATGCCGTCGTGTTGCCAGTTACCTTGTGCGTCTTTTTTGAAATCTGCGTGGCATTGACCGTCTGAAACTCCTTGCTGCCCGGCATCTCCGGGTCGTATTCAGGATTCATGCGTACTGTCACCTCAAAGAATTTTTCATCCGTCCCGAGTGCCTTGCCCGTCACCGCCAAAAACTTCGGATCGGTCTTGACCACTTTCAGGTTGCTCTGCGCCACATGCTCGTTGAAGTATATCCTGTACGGTCCTGTCGATTCGTCCTCCGGGAATACCGGCTGAGCCTTGCTGGACGAATAAGGACGCCCGACGGCAATGGACGGCATGGCCCCGTCATCATCGGCATCGTATTTCAAAAAGCAGTAGACCTTGTACTTCGACCATTCGGAAAGGATATCCGCTACCGTGAAGTTGTCCGTGACCTTTACCTTGCCGATATGTATCTCAAACCGCTTCGTATCCGAGTGTATCCTGAAGCCGGTATCTTTCAGGATATTATACTTGCCTTCCAGCACCTCGTTCACCGTCGTCCCTTTCGCCGGGGTCTCGAAATGAGGTGCCTGTTTCAGTTTGAGTTTGTAGGCCATATTCTCACACTGGATTTCCAGCGTGCTGTCCGAATTGTATCCGGTAATGTATCCGTCGAACATATTTTTCAGCACGCCGTTGTAGCCCAGCTTGATATTGATGCGCTGTCCGACCTTGAATGTCGTCTCGTCAACCAGACGCTGCGCGCTGCGTTTCTCGATGATGACACCGTCCTGCATCACCTCCGTCGTTATCCTCGACACGTCCTTGCCCTCCAATGTCACGTTCCCGATAATCGTGGAGCGGCATACCGACCCTTTCGGGAATATCACTTTGGCCGTTCCGATCAGCTTCTTGTAACTCTCGTTGATTTCGAGCGACTGGACTTCCGTAATCTCCACGCCGTTCTGTATCCTCATCGGATTGGATGGGTCGGCATCCCCGATGGTGATGCGACAGCAGAGGATATCCATTGCAGCTATACCCATAAACGTGTCAGTTTAAGCAACGAGGCGGGGTCGATGACCTCCGTACCGAATTTAACATACTTGATCCACTTGTTCGTGTGCTTGATGGCCGTGTCCACCTTTTCCTGTTCCGCCAGTTTCAGTTCCACGGCTTCCGATGGCTCCACGGCGACACAGTTCAGCGAATACGGCTGCACGTTCCGGCAATCCGTAGGCTGTAAGGTATAGCCTGTATAATCAACCGTGAAATGTTGAACTGGCGCAATACCGTGTTGTCGCAATCGATGACACCCTTGTATTGTACCAGCCTGATAAACTTGGACACTTCCGCCTCGGGATACACGTCCGGGTATTTGGAGGTGATCTTGCCGTTGATGGTAATCTCGAGGTCACCCCCGGATATATATTCCTTGCGGGTATAGTCCCGCCCCTGTACCCGGGTCAGCAGGATATTGTTCCGGCTGCTGACCTGTACCTGCGGTCCCAGGTCCACGAATGTCACCAGTCCATACCGGCTGTTCGGCAAAACCTTGCACTCGCTGTTGTCATAATACTTCCCCTCCTCTGATATGGACAGTTCCAGAAAATCCGCTACTGTCCGGCCGACGATGGAATCGGTATGGTTTTTCTTCTGCGCCACCGCCTGCTGTTCCCTGATGAGCTGATAGTACTGTCCGGTCTTGTTCGCCAGGCTGGACTGCGACTGTGTCTGAAGATATTTGTCCCGCACCTGCTGTTCCCAGTATTTGAGGTATCGGGGATAGAACGTAGCAACCCGTAAGCCGTCTGCGAGGCAACCTGTATGGCTGCCCGTTTGAGCAGGTCATGGTGCCTGGAGAAGTAATGTACCTGCCGTCCTGCAATTCGGCAAGCCCCATGCCCAACGCCAGACGCGTGGCGTTGCTGATGTATCCGCCAAGCGAACCGTGGTTGAGTATGCCTCCGCTCAACAAAGTCGAGGCCGCGATTTGTATCAGTCTTCCCATAATCCTTTCATTTTATGCGTTCCAGGAGGCATCGAAGTCATGCACGACATCGATGAGCGCCTGTGCCAGTTGTTCTTTCAGGTTCTGTATCTCTTCCGTCTGCCCCTCCTTCGACTTCATCAGGTCGATGGTCCTGACACTGAGCAGGCTCTCTATGTTCACGATGACCTGTTTAGGTGCCGCCGAGGACAACCGCCCCGTGCCGGAATAGTTGCCGCCGGCCCCTCCGTCATCCAGATGCGTGTTGGTAATCGGGTTGGCAGCAAACGGACGTGTATCGTTGGAATCCGGTTCGTTGCCGTACTGGTCGGGAGTGAAGCCCGCCACGCGGAGGATGTTCTCGCTGCCTCCGCCGAACCTCCGAAAGTCTGCCGGAGCGATGAAAAGAACTTCACGAGTGTCGTATGTGCCAGCTTGCGATGCGCGATGTTGTCTATACGCTGCGCATCGGTGGCGTTCTGCCCCAGTGCCCGCTGTTTCCATAGCCCGTTTTCGTCCTGCTCGAATCCCCAGGCCCTGAACTGGTCAAAGTCGAACCCTCCCTTACGCATCAGCTCATGCGCATTGGCGGCACTCGATATGGCATTCCGATAAGCGGTGGCGGCACGCACAATCTCCGGAACGGTCTGCGTGTTCATGTACCGGGCATAGTCGTATGTGCGGGCGGCAACCGCTTCCGACCTGTCCCCGATATCATTCACATAGACGGCCTTGCCATCCTGCATACGCCACAAAGACTTGTCGAGATCCTTCTCCTGTTGCCCGAAACGCTCCTTTACCGTCTTGAGGAAAGCGTCCACTTCCAATACCGTACCCATCTTCCCGAACTCGGCGTACGCGGCATCGATACGTGTCTGGCTGTCGCGTTTGGCAAGGGTGACAAGCGCATCCCTTATGTCATCCTGACGGGCTTTGTCCATGTTATACACATGGTCTCGCGATACCATCCCCTCAGATGAAGCGATGGCAAATTCCCCCAGAACCCGGCCCACCAGTTGGATGTGAAGGCTCCGATTTTATGTCCCGAAGCCTCTTCGATACTTTTGCCGGCAACGACCTCGTCCACGGCACGCTTTGTCTTGACAGCCATGTTATAGGTCTCGCTCAGGAGGAGTAAAGTGCCTCTATGGACGGATAACGGTACTTGCGGTTCGATTCGATCTCTTCCAGTACGGCATCCTTCGCTCCTTTATCTTCCAGGTCTTGTAAGCCACCCATCCCAAAGTCCCGACCAATGCGGCTATACCTGCCGTGGCGGCAACCGCGCCTGTACTGATGGCACTCAACGAGGCGGCAGCACCGGTCAGTCCGCTGCCGGTAGCCACCTGTGTGGCAAACAGCGACTGCAGGACTCCTTTGGCTCCGATGACACCGCCCCCGGCCATCAAGGCGCGGTTCATCGCTCCCCGTCCCGCCACGCCTGCGGACTGCATGGCCGACACGATGGCCCGCTTCTGGGCAAACGAAACCTTACCGATACCACCCGCCCCCAGCAGCCCCTGCACGGCACTGATTGATGTCGTGGCCGCAGACTGTTTGCCGATAAACCCCATGCGATGCCGATATTCGTCAGGCTCCCGCCACCTTGAACAGCCGGGTCGCGACAACGCCTGTAAAGACAAGCGGGTCTATCCAATGGAAATTGCGGGTCACCCATGCGCCGATATTGCCGATCACGGTGAAGATGTCCAACAAGGCATTCCCGATGGACACCAGGCCACGGGTAAATTCCGGAGCCTTGAACTTTGCCAGAAAAGTGCGGAGCACAGTGCGGATAGAGGGTTCCAACACCTCGTATGCCTGCATGAACCCTTCGGTCAGCTGGGAGGTCACCTGCGCCCACAATCCCTTGGTCGTATTCTGCTTTACCAATGCCAGTTCTGAGGAAACGCCCTGGGACCCCCGGTTATATGAAGTCAGTTCTCGTAGTTTGTCGTAGTTCTTCAGGAACATCATCGCCGCGTTACCGCCAATTTTCCCGAAGATTGCCTGGACATCCGCCATCGACGCGCCCTTCTTGTTCAATTCCTCGAAAATGTCCGCTATAGGACGGAGTTTCTCGACCTGCACCCCCTCGATGTCGCGCATTTCCGTGAACCGGATGCCCAGGCGGTCCAGAACTTCCTGTGCCTCCTTGGTAGGTTTGGCAAAACGTGTGGAAAGAGCACGCAACGAGGTTCCCGCCAGCGTTCCCTTCAGACCCATATTGCCCAAAAGACCGATGGCGGCACTGCTTTCCGTGAAGTCCACGCCCGCCATACGCAGGTAACCGGCAGCATCTTGTATGACTCCGCCATCTCCACGATATTCACATTCGAGCGGGAAATGGTGGAGGAGATAATGTCCGCCACGCTGTCCATGCTGTCGTTATGGATATCATAACCGGCCATGATGTTCGTGGCCAGGTCGGCGATATACGACACGTCGTTGTCACCGATAAGTGCCAGGTTCGTGATCGGGCGGATGGACTTGTTGATTGTCTCGATATTCATGCCCGCCATCGACAGGTATTTGACGGCACCGGCAATCTCCACGGCTGTGTATTTCGTGTCGATGCCGATTTTACGGACATGACGGGCCATACTGTCAAAACGGGTCTCGAATGTCTTGAGGTCGCTGTCCGCCACACGGAGGATGGAATGTGCCGATTCCATGATGTTGGAATAGTCGATGGCCTTCGTCAGTTCCGAACGGATCAGGCTGTAACCCATATAGGCATTGAGCATCGAAGCGAACGGGAGGTTCCTGAGTGACGGCGCTTTCGAATACTGGATACGGTTGATGGCGGCACGGCGTTTACTGCGGTAGAGCGTACCGGCTGCAGTATGTTCCCGCTGCATGAGCCTGACGGACTGCATCGCATTGCGCTGTTCCTGCCGTCTTGCAGCCTGCTCGGCCTTTATACGTTCCGTTTCTGCCTTACGGCGTGCCTGTTCTGCCTGCCGGCGTATTTTCTCCGCAGCACGGGCGGCATTCTTGCACTCCCGTTCTTTAGCCCGCGCTTCATCGGCACGCCGCTTTTCCGCCGCGGCGGTTTCTGCCAGAGCCGCCTTACGGCGCTGGTCTGCGGTAAAGAGCTCCTCCGCGTGGACCAGTTTCTGGCGATGCAGCTGCTGTCCTGCATAAAGCCGTTCCATCAGTTTTTGCCGGGCCTTTTCGGGCATTACGAAGGCTGCGGAGCATATGGCACCGGAACGGAAGGTGTGAGTCCTTCGGATGGTATGCTCCCTGCATGTTGAAAGAAATGACAGAAGCACTTTTGATACGACCCAATAGGGAAAGTATCTGCTGCAACCTGTTTTCCGCCGTCCCGGTCTTGATTTGCAGTTCCCGGTCACGTTCCATGGAAACCAGGGCGGAGTTGATTTTCCCGATGGCTTTGGTAATGCGTTTCTGCGCGTCTGCCATCGTGCCAACGGACGAGGCGGCATTCTTTTCGATCTCGCTTTGCGCATCTCGGCAGCCTTTTTCTCGTAAAGGCTTTTGGCGTTGGCCTTGATTTTCTTGCTGTCCAAAGCCTGACCGGCATTGATGGTCAGGCTGATGCCTTTGGAAAGCGTGGAAATATCCGTGAGTAACCCCTTGATACGTTCCAGCTTCTCTTCGCTTTTTTTCGTATCGATGGTCAGGCGGTAATCGAAATTACGTTTCTTGCCGTTCTTGGTGCGGAACACGCGGTCTATCTCGTCCATCATATTCTTGATGTTCGTGACGGCCGGAGTCAGGGACGCTTTCGCCTGTACCAGCTTGCCTACCGCCTCACCGAAGGCGATAACCTGCTTGGTGCCCTGAGAGGCATCCACGTTGATGGAGTAGTTGACCTGATAGTTCTGTTCCTGAGCCATGGTAATGGGTACTGCGTTAAAAGAATAGTCTTTCCGCAAGGGCGGAGATTATGAAACGAAGGCCGCCGCAAACCGGAAGCTTACGGCGGCAGGTCAAGGAGTCCTCTCCGGCAATGACATCGGAACGGGCATACGGCTGATGAGCATCTGCTCGTGCAGCCACAACGCCTCTTCGGAAAGCATCGCGAACTCCTCGTCGGAAATCGTGTCGAGGTTGACGCCGGGAAAGTAGTGGCGGACATAGATCATCCGCTGGCGGATGCGCTGCTCGTCGGTCACTACCCACCGGCTTATAAGTTTACCAGGACACTCTGGCGGGTGGTGATCAGCTCGGAAAGCTGTCCCATCAGACCGAACAGGAAGAGCGACTCGTCGTCCACGAGTTCCTTATCTCCGTCCACGAAGCAGTCGCGGGCCAACGTGCGCATGGCGATTACCTCTCCTTTTTGGAAGCGGCCATGAATTTGCTGAACTGCGGAAAGCTCGGTTCGGACATGTAGGCCACATAAATCTCTTTCTCGCCGTTTGCGGTGTCTCCGAAAACGACCATCGGACAAATCTTGCGGAGTTTCTTCTCCTCTTTCAGTTTGAGGGCTTTTTCCTTGATCTTGATCTCCTGTTCCAATGAAAGCATTTTTTCGTCCATATCGAATTTGTTTTGATTCACCGAAAGAGTAGGACAAAGAATCGTGGAAAGGTTGAAGACACGGTTCTTATTCACTTGTAATCCATATGTTATACAAAAAACTTCTTTGCTCCTGATATTCCCAGATCAGTCTTTAAAGGAAATTTCGCTGAATATATTTCATATATTTCTTTGATATATAGTATATAATCGTTAATTTTGCATATTCTCAAACATAAATGATTATGTGCAAAATAGATGATTTTATAGATGTGACAAGCCGGTACATCGCTGAATTGCTTGATTTGAGGGCGGACATCAGGCCGGTCGAAAAGGATGTCTTGCATACATTCCCAGCCAATATTACTGCCGGTTATACATTTTGTACGGCTAACTTGTTGGGGCATGACGTAGTTCTTCTGTATAGTGCAGACAGTTCTGCATATACTCCGGGGCAGATGCGGAAACAAAAAGAACTGGTTGAGCGAAAAGCCCAATGCCCGGTAATATTTGTATTGCGTACAGTGGCGGCCTATAATGTACGGCGTCTTGTCAGACATCGTGTAAATTTCATCATACCGCAAAAGCAATGTTCATACCGGATTTGTTGATAGATTTGAAACCGCATAAAAATAATATCGGGGGAGGTGAAGAAACGCAGATTCCTGCAATTGCCCAATGCATAATCCTTTATCATCTTGAAGTAAAGTCTCTCGAAGGGAAAGGAACTTATGATATTGCAGATCTTTTCAACGTGTCGTATGCCAATGTAAACCGGGCGGTCAGATGGCTGAAAGATAAAGAAGTTATCGCTTTATCCGGCGGCAAGACAAAGAGTATGATATTTCAGTTCAAAAAGCGTGAATTATGGGACAGGATGTTGCCGTTCCTGGCGAACCCCATCGAGCGGATTGTATATACCGATAGTCTGCCTGATGAAGTATTTTGTATTAGTGGAGTAAATGCCTTGTCGGAATATTCAATGCTGAACAAGGAAAAAAATGACACTTATGCCATTGCAAAAGAAGAAGCTCGACGGTTGCAAATCCGGACAGACAAGGAATATGGCGAGACCCGCATAAGAGATATGGCGTTACAATCCATGTTTTTTCTCAAAAAAGGCATTGTAGACAAATTGTCTTTATTTCTGGCCATGAAGGATATGATGATGAACGCATTCAAATAGAATTGGAAACTATGATAAATAATATGATATGGTAAGAGGAATTGATAAATTCAGGGAGTTTTTCACCGGATATGAAGGAAACTATGTCATCATAGGTGGTACTGCCTGTGAAATGCATGAAGAAATATATGCACAAACTCCAAGGGCGACCAAGGACATAGACATTATACTGATTGTGGAGGCGCTGTCTTCGGATTTTGCTGCAAATTCTGGGAGTTTGTAAAAACCGCAGGTACAGACAAAGGAATAAGGGAACCGGGAACGGGGAATGCAGGCATGAATATTACAGGTTCAAGGAACCGGGAAATCCGGATTTCCCGTATCAGATAGAACTCTTTTCACGAAATATCGGGGTTGTCAAATTCCCGGACGATGCCCACATTACCCCCATTCCGGTTGATGATGACCTGTCAAGTCTGTCAGCCATTTTGATGGATGATGACTATTATAATTATACCATTGAACACAGCACGTTGGAGGAGGGCGTACATATTGCGAACATTGAAAGTCTTATCTGTCTGAAATGCAGGGCCTATTTAGAAATGACCGAGCGGAAAAGCAATGGAGAACAAGTGGACAGCAAACATATCGTCAAGCACAAGAAAGATGTATTCCGGCTGGTTGCCATGCTTGCTCCTGCCGACACCTACGAAGTTCCTGATTCGCTTAAACAAGATGTTGACAGGTTTTGCCTGGCTGTCAAAGAAGAAGTGCCAAACTCTGATTTTTTCAAATCGGCAGGACTTAAAAGCATTTCCGGAGAACAGTTATTGGAACAACTTGAAGCCAATTTCATAACACAACAATGAGAATCCAATACGCATCCGACCTGCATCTCGAGTTTCGGGAGAACAGCAGTTTTGAGACACAACCGACCTGGCTGTTGCCGGAGAAGTGCTTGTCCTTGCCGGAGATATAGGATATATCGGAGATGAGAACTACTCCAGACATCCGTTCTGGGACTGGGCTTCCGGAAATTACAGCCGGGTCATCGTGTTCCCGGAAACCACGAGTTTTACAAGATGTTCGACATAGACAAGCTGTATAACGCTGTCG
>ENA-OQCE01000152-OQCE01000152.1-human-gut-metagenome-genome-assembly--contig:-NODE-152-length-32264-cov-2.262128_pt1 | contig 32264 bp, 34 predicted proteins | sample MGYA00242495_ERZ504572 | MGnify/ENA primary metagenome ERZ504572 (study PRJEB26092, sample SAMD00036228) | human gut metagenome | host: Homo sapiens | study: EMG produced TPA metagenomics assembly of... | reverse complement strand
CTCGCCGGAGGTAGGCCTATTCAACCGGTTGATACATCTGAGCAGACTTGACTTTTCCGCTTCCCGAAAGTCCCATGATTACAAATATCTCACCCTCCCGGACAGAGAGGCTGGCATTGTTCACGGCAATCGTACATCCAGTCTCCTTCAATATCTCATTTTTTACTCTTTCCTTTTTTCAGCATTCTGAAAGCCTTGTTTTTTTCAGAACCGAAAATCAAATACAAATTCCTGATCTCAACTTTGTTCTTATCCATAATTCTTTAAAAATAATATCCTATATTTATATTGAATTTGACACTCCAATTGTCTTCCGTCCCCCGGACAAAAGCTTCATCCTATACATCCCCCAGCCATGCGTGATTCCTTCCCACAGCATAGTCAATGTAGGAGAACACCTTTCCCATCGTCAGCGAACATCCCGTCACGTTCTCCAAGCTGTCATTGAACCCAGCAATGCGTTTGTTCAGCAAGCTAAAATCATTGTACAAGCAGATACTGTCCAAAAACAACTTGTGTATTTTAAGGTTCCACCATTGATAGTCGACGACGTAGTGTAGGGCGAAATCGGAACGGAACCCCGTCTTCCGTGTGTCCATATTATATAGCCACCCACCAGTACCGAACCTCCGAGTTGCTGTCTTCACAAGTTTCCGAAATGATATACCACCCGGACATTGCCCTGATGCACCTCCTTATCACGTCCAGCGATGTCATAGGCATAACGGCTAGCGGACAGTTCTGTGTCTCCACCAGTTCCGGAAAAGTCAGCATTCTGGAAATAGGCGAGAGACAACTCCCACCGATTCTTGCGGAAAAAGTATTTTATCCCCCATGTCCGCATCGTTCTCGAGACCGGCATAATAGCTCAGATTAAAAAAGTAATTGTTGCCTGTATAAGGCAGGATGCCGAAAGGTACTGTTGTCAACCCCATCTGTAGCTAGTGTGATTTGTTGAAGCTATAACCTATCCAGCCCTCCCTGAGCATCCCGTCTCCCAAAGAGGCGGGATAGAAGCGGTAATCTACGGCTAAATCGAATTTCTTGTAAGAAGCGTTCACATTCAAGAGGAACACGTCGAAATCGAACTCTTCACCATGTTTCCGGTTTTCGGATTTCCAATCCGAGTAATTGCAGTTGAAACGGAGTGTGCCTCCTATCTTTAATATCGTTTTTTCCTGTGCCGCCAAAGGTGAAACGGCTATTATTGCCCCAAAGAATGGCAATAGCAAACTTTCTTTATATCGCATAAAGTTACGTTTTGACAGGGATATTTGTCCGATACCCCACAATGGTTTATAAAATGATTTCTATAAGCAGGACCTGTGTGATTTTTAAGAAGGGATGAAATTTATCCGATGCGCAAAAAAGAATTTATGTGCTAAAAAACAGTAGATTGGAGCCTGCTATTTTTGCAAATATACGAAAAACAAACGGATATACCAAATTTCATTCAAATTACTGTAAGTTCTCGAACTTAGGGCAAAACGGTCTATCCTGACAAGGTTTGCACCATACCACTTGCATCTATATTCAAGCATCACGAGGAACATCCCGAAAGATGTCCCCCCCCGACCGCTTGTGCAAGGCCATGGCTACGTTGCTTTCACATTCACGTCCTCCATGCAGACAGTGCGCACTTGGCTATCGTACGTGAGTGCATGGATGATCTTGCGAAGGTTATCTTTGCGGCAGTTGACGATATGCTCCTGCAAACGTGCCACTCTGATAAGGGTCTTATTATGGTTCGCAGAATCTTTGAATCTAAGGTACAGAACGATAGAAATTAATTATACTCTACAAATAAAACCGGCAGCATCCACTACCGGTTTTATCACTCTATTATCTTTTTACGACTTTTTATTTCGTGCAACTTTTCGTGCTGAATGCAACAAGCATCCAGACCATCTTCTCCTGCTCTTTCAAGTAGCTAGTCATCAAATCTGCTGTCACGTCATCGCCAGCTTCATTTGCCAATTCAATCACTTTTCTTTCTTCGCCAATCAGGTAGCCATATGTCCCGAGGATATGATCTACAGCTTCACTGCCACAAGAGATGTCTGACACTTCCTTCACGTTGGCAACCTTCAGGTATTCACTGAACTTATTTTCGGGCACGCCACCCAGCATCAGGATGCGCTCTGCAATTTCGTCAATCTTCTCGGCGGTATCGTCATACATACTCTCGAACTTCTCGTGCAGCACAAAGAAGCCGTGTCCCTTGATGTTCCAGTGCATACCGCGCAGATTGGTGTAATGTACCTGGAAATCGGCCAACAATTGGTGCAATGCTGATGCTACACCAGCCACTTTCTTTTCATTCAAATACAAGTAATCTAAAGTTTTCATAATTCTATTGTTTTAAATATTTATACTATTTTTCTTTGGGGTATTACAAAGATAAGGGGTAAATCAAAACTTGTCAAACAGATAATTTCTATCTTTGCATAGACGAATTCTATACATAACCTTCAAATGCCTTGTTCATCATGACTTTACAACAATTGGAATACATCCTTGCCGTCAACCAGTTCCGCCACTTTGCCAAAGCAGCCGAATATTGCCGCGTAACACAGCCCACCCTCAGTGCCATGATTCAGAAACTGGAAGAGGAACTGGATACCCGGATTTTTGACCGCAGCCAGCAACCGGTATGCCCCACTCCCGTCGGTATCCTCATCATAGAACAAGCACAGAAGATATTGGTTCAAGCCAACCGTATAAAGAATATTATAGAAGAAGAAAAACATTCACTGACCGGTACCTTCAAGTTGGGCATACTTCCTACCGTGGCTCCTTACCTCCTGCCTCGCTTCTTTCCTCAACTGATGAAGAAATACCCCGACCTCGACATCCGGGTAATCGAAATGAAAACAAACGACATCAAGAAAGCCCTGCAGACGGGAGAAATAGACGCAGGTATCGTAGCGAGTCTGGCAGGTATGGAAGAGCTGCAGCAGACACCGCTGTTCTATGAACAATTCTTTGTCTACGTGTCGCGCAAAGACATCCTCTTCAACAGCGAGGTAATCCGTACTTCGGACCTGAACGGCGAACAGCTTTGGTTGCTCGACGAGGGTCATTGCTTCCGCGATCAGCTGGTGCGTTTCTGCCAGATGAAGTCGGCACGCGCCAGCCAGCTTGCCTATCACTTGGGCAGCATGGAGACTTTCATGCGCATGGTAGAAAGCGGTAAAGGTGTGACTTTCATCCCCGAACTGGCCGTTCTGCAACTGGGGGATATCCAGAAAGAACTGGTACGCCCCTTCGCCATTCCCTGCCCTACCCGGCAAATCGTGATGCTCACTAACAAGAACTTTATCCGCCATACTCTGCTGGAAGCACTGACTAAAGAGATTAAAGTCCTCTATACCTAAGGAAATGCTCTCTCTGAAGGCAACCCAAGCCATTGTATAGATTTTATCTATCGGTCCATAAAACCTTTCAATCAGATTTCTTGTTCTATCGGGAAAAAATGCTATATTTTTGCAACGAGAAAAACAAAGAACTAAACCTATAAAAAAAAGAAAAATTATGGAACCGATTATCAATTCCCAACTTCCTGAATTCAAAGTTCAGGCTTTCCAAAACGGAAATTTCAAAACAGTATCCCACGAAGACGTAAAAGGCAAATGGGCCATTTTCTTCTTCTATCCGGCAGACTTTACCTTCGTATGCCCTACCGAACTGGTGGACATCGCCGAGAAATATGACCAATTCCAGGCAATGGGCGTAGAAGTATATTCTGTAAGTACAGACTCGCACTTCGTGCACAAAGCATGGCACGATGCTTCCGAAAGCATCCGCAAAATCAAGTATCCGATGCTGGCCGACCCGACCGGCGTACTGAGCCGCGCGTTCGGTGTGATGATTGAAGAAGAAGGTATGGCCTATCGCGGTACATTCCTCGTGAATCCCGAAGGTAAAATCAAGATTGCCGAAATACAAGACAACAACATCGGACGCAATGCAGACGAGTTGCTGCGCAAGGTGGAAGCTGCGCAGTTCGTAGCCACACATGACGGTGAAGTCTGCCCGGCCAAGTGGAAAAAGGGAGCCGCAACCTTGAAACCGAGCATTGACCTCGTAGGAAAGATTTAATTCCTAAACGTGCCAAATGTGTTTCCCACTTTGGCACCGTTAGTTCCAATACGAGAAACCGACGGTACCTCTCGTCCAACCTTAACAGCCCATATTAATCATGTTAGAAACAAGTATTTTAGATCAAGTGCGGAGCGTATTCCAGCATTTGGAAGCCCGCTATATCTTCCATATCACCTATAATCCGGAACACGAGCAAGCCCAAGAGTTCATCGGGTTCTTGAATAATGTGGCAAGTTGTTCCGAGAAGCTGTCCTGCCTATTGACCGAGACCGACAACCCAGGACTGGAATTCACGTTACTGAAAGAAGGTGTGGAGACCGGCATAAAGTTTCGGGGCATACCCAGTGGACACGAGTTCACCTCTCTCCTGCTTGCCGTACTGAATGCCGATGGAAAGGGGAAAAATCTACCGGACGAAGCCATCAGCCGCCGCATCAAGGCCCTGCAAGGCCCCGTCCGCCTGCAAACGTATGTATCACTGACCTGCACCAACTGCCCGGACGTGGTACAAGCCCTGAACATCATCACACTCCTGAATCCGCAAATCACTCATGAGATGGTGGACGGCGCCCTCTATCAGGAGGAAGTGGATGCACTGAAGATTCAAGGCGTGCCGTCTGTCTACGCCAACGGCAAACTGTTGCACGTGGGTCGGGGTTCGCTCGGCGAATTGCTGCAAAAGCTGGAACAGACCTTCGGTAGCGCTCCGCAAACGGACGAAACACCCATACAAAGAGAATTCGACGTATTGGTGCTCGGAGGCGGTCCTGCCGGAGCTTCCGCTGCCATCTACTCAGCCCGTAAAGGACTGCGGGTTGCCATCGTTGCCGAGCGTATCGGTGGCAGGTGAAAGAGACTGTGGACATCGAAAACCTTATTTCTGTTCCACAAACTACCGGAACAGAGCTTGCCAATGCACTCCGTACCCATATAGAGCACTACCCGATAGAGATTTTCGAGGAGCGGAAGATAGAGAAGGTGGAATTGCAAGGCCGGGAGAAGAGTATCTCCGTTATAGGCGGCGAAGTGTTCACCGCACCGGCAGTGATCATTCAACGGGTGCCAGCTGGCGCAAACTGAATGTGGAAGGCGAAGCAGAGTACATCGGACGCGGCGTAGCTTTCTGTCCGCATTGCGACGGACCATTCTATCAAGCAAGCACGTAGCCGTCATCGGTGGAGGCAACTCAGGTATCGAGGCTGCCATCGACTTGGCAGGCATCTGCAAGAAAGTAACCATATTCGAGTTTGCCGATACGCTGAAAGCCGACCAAGTGTTGCAGGAGAAAGCCCGAAATCTGCCAAATGTGGAAATCTTCACCTCGTCGCAGACACAAAAGTCGATGGAAACGGGGAAAATGTAACTTCCATCCGCATCAAAGACCGTCTTACCGGCGAGGAACGCGACTATCCCTTGGATGGTATCTTCGTGCAAATCGGTCTGGCAGCCAACAGTGCCCCATTCCGCGACAGCTTGGAAACGACTCCGGCAGGGGAAATCAAAATCGATACTTTCTGCCGTACGACACTTCGGGGGAGTATATGCCGCAGGAGATGTGTCAAATGTTCCTTATAAGCAGATAGTCATCGCTATGGGCGAAGGGGCTAAAGCGGCGCTTTCAGCATTCGATGACCGTATCCGCGGAGTTATTTAGGAAATATCACCCATAAAGAAGCATAGGCAGGGAAGCACACGTTAAGGATTGGCAATCTTCAGCTCTTGAATCAGATTACCTGCCTTTCCATATTTCTCAATCATGAACAACATGTAACGCACATCCACCCCGATGGTGCGCTGCATCTTCGGTTCATAAAGGATGTCGCTGCTCATAGCTTCCCAGTTACCATCGAAGGCAAGTCCCAGAAGCTCTCCTCTGGCATTGAACATGGCACTGCCGGAATTGCCTCCCGTAATGTCGTTGTTGGAAATGAAGCAAACGCTCATTTCACCCTTTTCATCGGCATATCTGCCAAAGTCACCGGAGGAAAGGAGGGATACCAATTCGGGCTGTACTTCAAAATCCACATCGCCTGCATGGGCTCTGACTTTCTCCAGAATGCCCATCGTGGTGGTATAATAATCATATTTCACTCCGTCGGACGGAGCATAGCCGCACACAGTGCCAAAACTCAAGCGCATGGTGGAGTTGGCATCGGGATAGAAGTTACGGGATGCGTACATCCGCCGCACGGCAGCATTGAACAAGCGCTCATTCCGCTCGATTTCACCGGAGGCCTGCTGGACCTCCATGTTCATCTCGAATAGTTTTGTAATCAGATCAATACCCAGACTGATGGCAGGGTCGTTATATATCTGATAGGTGGTGTCCTGCTCCAAGAAGCGCTTCAATCCACGGGGCGTGGTCAGCTCCGAACGGGCATAAAGGCTGTCTACGTAGGTACGCTCGTTGCCTCCGTATTCTGTTGCAATTGTCTGGTAGAGCTCGGGAAGGTAGGTCGAATCCACTTGGGAACGGTATTCTTTCAGCAGTGCCGCGAACACTTCCTTGTCAATGCCCAAGTCCAGATTGGCATACTTCTCAACGATGGCTTTCAGATTGGCAACCACCGTTTTCTCTTCGCCCTCAAAGTCGAAATTAAGGATGGACAAAGCAAGCTGTATCAGCTCCGGGCCGTTCAGGAAAGACTCGGCAAAGTAAGCCCTGGCGCGATAAGCTTCGCGGCGGCTCTTGTAGTTCAACTCCAAATCAGTGAAAAGGTGCAGCAAGTGTTCCCGTTCCTTTGGGGTCTGCTGTATCCATCGGCGGAGTTCGGTTTCCAAGGCACGCTTTTTATCCAGCACATGCAACTTTTTAATGGTACGGTTCACCCCTATGCTGTTCTTCCAGTAATTGGAGCTTTCGTCATATTTGGAAGCATACTTGATACGGATGCTGTCGCGGCTATCCATTTCACGCTTCCAGATGGCCTGCTTCACACCACGGACATCTATCTGCGCCTGGTTGGTGGTAGTCATCATCTCTTCGATGCCGAAAGAGGAGAGGTAGCGTTCCGTGCTGCCCGGATAGCCCAGCGTCATACAGAAGGAACCTTCACGGTAGCCGTCAAGGGAAATCGGGGCTACATATTCGGGACGGTAGGGAACATTGTCGGGAGAATAATCGGCAGGGCGGTTATGCTTATCGGCATAGATACGGAATACGGAGAAATCACCGGTATGGCGCGGCCATTCCCAGTTGTCAGTGTCCCAGCCGAACTTGCCTACCGAGGAAGGCGGTGCAAACACCAGACGCACGTCATTGTAATCGCGATAAACGGAAAGCCAGAACTCGTTGCCTCCATAGTAAGCATCCACAATGCCTACCAACGTGGAGTCCTTGCGGGAAACTTCTTCGCCGATAACCAGCATCACCGAATCGACCGCACTCGTACGCCCCGCCTCATCCATATCCGGCTTTACCGCCCCAAGCACGCGGCGGGTCACGTCTTCCTGACGTAAAAGGAAACGTACATAAAGTTCCGGATTAGGAAGCTCCTCACTAAGATTATGTGCCACAAAACCATCCTTCAGATAGTCGTGCTCCACAGACGAATGCTGCTGTATGCTGCTGAAACCGCAATGATGATTGGTAAACACCAGCCCGTCCCCGGACACCACCACCCCGGAACAAAAGCCTCCGAAGCTGACTACCGCATCCTTCAGCGACGGGCGTTTCGTATTGTATAGCTTATTAACAGGCATCTGCAAACCCAGCTCTTTCATGGTCCGGCGTGTCTGCTTGTTCAGGTTTCCCAGCATCCACATCCCTTCATCCGCTTGTCCCGGCAGAGAGAGGAGGAAGCAGACGGCTATCAGTATAAATCTTAATTTCATGCCAAATAAGTATATTTCTACCCCTCGGGGGATGTTGTCATTCCGTAATCAGCCTCAATTGCTTGGCTCCCGTACGTGCCTTGAGCCATTCGGCAATCTTTTCCTTCTCGTGAGCAGCCGGGTGTTTGCCGAACTTCAATACGGCAAGGGTCACTGTATCCACCCGTACCGAATCTACCGTCAGTTCAATCGCATGAGATATTGAGACTGTCTTCACCGATGGATAGAGCACCTTCAACTCGGGAATAATCTTTTTGCCCAATTCATCGAAGGTTTTATATCTTTCCAGATTCTGTTCAAGAGTTTCAATCTGCTGTTTCTGCTCCACCAAGCGCTGCTCGCTGTTCTTGTAGAAATCTTCCATCACCATGGCACGGATGGAAGAAATATCCACCGCTTCGTTGTTCATGCCCTGAAGCACAATCAGCTTGGTGTTATCGAGCTTATAGTCCTTCATCTTACTGCGGGCAATGGCAATGGAAGCTTCGGGCACCTCCTGCCCTATCAACACTACACGTATTTCATGACCCTTGCCGTCATGGTGAATCTTCTTGTCCAATACCTGCGTATTCTCAAAGGAGAGTTGCTCGTTGACAAAGCGGTTGGCGGCACTTTCAAAGAAGGTATCCTGAATGATTCCTACCGTCAGATACACAGCAGGGCACATGGTCAGCACTGCAATCAGGATGATGTATTTGCGCACTTTCTTCTCCCTATTCTTGTCTACAAACTCCTTACGCTGGAAGTGCATCACACGCACCCCTACAAAAGTGGCGAGACTGATAAACACGGAATTGATAAAATAAAGGTAGAATGCGCCGAGGAAGTAAATCAGATTGCCCGTTGCCAGCCCGTAACCTGCCGTACAGAGAGGTGGCATCAGCGCCGTGGCAATGGCAACGCCGGGAATCACATTTCCTTTCTCTTTGGTAGAAAGCGCAGTCACACCTGCCAAGCCGCCCATCAAGGCGATGAATACATCATAAATAGTGGGCGATGTACGTGCCAGCAATTCCGACTGCCTTCGCAACGGGGCTGACCAGAAAAAATATGGTAGCCGTAGTCACACTGAACAAAGTGGTTATCAGGAAGCTCTTCAATGAACGTTTCATCAGTTCAAAGTCATTCAGTCCCACGGAAAGCCCCACACCCATAATAGGTCCCATCAGCGGTGAGATGAGCATGGCACCGATAATCACAGCGGTGGAGTTCACATTCAGCCCCAACGAAGCCATGAATATGGCGAATATCAGAATCCAAAGATTGGCTCCCTTGAATTCCACTCCCTTACGGATGGAGTCTACAGTTTCCAGTTCATTGTCCTTGTCTTTACGCAAATCAAGATACTCTTTCAGAAAGGTCTTGACGGCAAAGGAGTTTCTTTTATCAGAATCCATAATATTTACGATTTGACGATTTACGATTGAATTTACTGTTTCCTTATCAGTTTGTTGATGACGGGGATACTGCCGAGAGGCATATCACGCCACACGATGTAGACCACAAAGACCAGCAACAATATAGTTCGGTATGCCATACGCAGGTAGATATTATCTATCGGGACATACTCTGCTGCCAGGTAGAGAACTGCCGCAAGTAATACATAGCCGCCAATGGCTTTCAGGTCATACTGAATGGGATACTTCTTCTGCCCCACGAAGTAAGACAGCAGCATGGCGATGCCGTAACCGCAGAAGCCTGCCCAGCACAAGCCATATAGCTGTATCGGGGAATCAGAAGTATGTTCATCACTACCAGTACCGTGCAACCTATCAGGGAGAAATAAGCGCCCCAACGCGTCTCGTCAATCAGCTTGTACCAGAAAGAAAGATTGAAGTAGATACCCATAAAGATTTCGGCAGCCATCACGATGGGCACTACCCGCAACCCCGGCCAGTAGTCGCGACCTATAATATGGCGCAGGATGTCCAGATAGAACATGACAGCGAGGAATGCCAGCAGTGTGAAGATGATGAAGAACTTCATGGCTTGCGCATACATCTGCTTGTTGTCCTTGTCCCGGCTCTTCCCGAAGACAAAAGGCTCGTATGCATAGCGGAAGGCTTGTGTAAGCATCGCCATCACCATGGCAATCTTGCTGGCAGCCCCATAAATGCCCAACTGTACGGAAGCTTCCGCCTCATCCGGATAGACAAAAGGAAAAATAATCTTATCCGCCACCTGATTCAGGATACCTGCCAAGCCGAGTACCAGCAACGGCAGACAATAAGCAAGCATCCGCTTCAGCAGTTTTCTGTCCAGCACGTAGGAAAACCCACGCAACTCCGGAATCATGCAAAGCATGATGGTAGAGGTACATATCAGATTGAAAAGGAAGCATAGCCCACGTCATCCCCTTTCATCCCTACATAATAGAGCAGATTCAGTGCAATGTTCAGGAAGATGAACAGCAGTTTGAGTGCCGCAAACTTAATGGGACGCTTCTTGTAGCGCAAATAAGCGAAAGGAATGCTTTGAATAGCATCCATCGCCACCACAATCATCATCATGCCCACGTACCAGGGATGGTCACCATACTCCAGCCATCCGGCAATGGGGTTGAGGAACAGCAATCCCAATGCAAGAAAGGTAAGCGCCCCCACACTCACACTGAGCAATGTCGTGGAGTACACCCGCATCGGGTCATCCTCTCCTTTATTGGCAAAGCGGAAGAAACCGGTCTCCATGCCGCACGTCAACAACACCAGCATGAGCGCCACCCACGCATATACATTCGTCACTACGCCATAGCCTCCGCTCTGTGCGGACATCGCCATGGTATATACGGGCACCAGCAGGTAATTGAGGAAACGCCCCACAATGCTGCTCAACCCATAAATGGCAGTTTCTTTTGCCAATGATTTTAATCCGGCCACTTCTTTAATGGTTGTTATGAACACAAAGGCACGGAGGCACAGAGTTTTTTAGGATAAGAGGAAAGAGAGACTTTATGTCTCCGCATCTCTGTATTCGTTTTCTTAAAATGAATCACTCGTCGCCAAACAAGGTACGCTGGCTACTATAGAGGCTTCGCCCCAGATGCTTGTAGGCAAGCTCCGTCACTTCACGCCCACGGGGAGTGCGTTTCAGGAAACCTTCTTTTATCAGGAACGGTTCATAGACTTCCTCTATCGTACCTGCATCTTCGCCCAAAGCAGTGGCGATGGTAGTCAATCCCACCGGACCGCCTTTGAACTTGTCGATGATGGTACAGAGTATCTTATTGTCTATCTCGTCCAGACCATACTTGTCGATATTCAGAGCCTCAAGGGCAAACTGTGCGATTTCCGTGTCAATGCTCCCCGAACCTTTCACCTGGGCAAAATCGCGTACACGCCGCAGCAATGCATTGGCAATACGCGGTGTGCCACGGCTGCGGCTCGCAATCTCGGCGGCAGCCTTACGGAGCAAGGCACATCGAGAATGCCGGACGAACGACGTATAATGCCGCTCAACACATCATCATCGTAATATTCCAGATGCAGGTTGATGCCGAAACGGGCACGCAACGGAGCTGTCAGCAGACCGCTGCGAGTGGTGGCTCCCACCAGCGTGAAAGGATTCAAGTCAATCTGTATGCTTCGGGCAGAAGGACCTTTGTCTATCATGATATCAATGCGGTAGTCCTCCATGGCCGAGTACAGATACTCCTCCACTACGGGCTCAACCGGTGTATTTCGTCGATGAAAGTACATCGTTCGGCTCCAGGCTGGTAAGCACTCCCGCCAAATCTCCCGGCTTGTCGAGTACCGGACCGGAAGTTATCTTGAAACCTACGCCCAGTTCGTTGGCTATGATATTGCTAAGTGTCGTTTTTCCCAATCCGGGAGGGCCGTGAAGCAACACATGGTCCAGCGCCTCGCCACGCAGGCGGGCAGCTTTCACAAATATGCGCAGATTGTCCACCACCTTGTCCTGCCCGCTGAAATCCTCAAAATTCAACGGACGGAGAGCGTTCTCGAAATCACGTTCTCGGCTGGTGACGGGCTGCTGGTTGCGTATATCAAAATCTTCTTGTTCCATTCCAGATTCCTTTGTTTTCTGCAAAATAACTAATTTATTTTGAGATAAGCGATAGAAGGAATGATAAAACACTGCCTCTCGTCCATCAACGCTTCATGAACTCCTTCCGCTCCTCGTCCGAAAACTTCTCTATCGCATAGCGCAACATGGTACGGGGCATCGTCCTGCAATGCTTCTCCAAGAATTGCACCAGCAAGTCCTTGTCCCGCTTACCCATCTCCCGGAGCATCCATCCTACCGCCTTTTGCATCAAGTCATGCTTATGATGGAGCAGCCGTTCCGAAAGGGCTAATATATCGATGAAATCACCATTTTTGATAAGAGTATAGGTAGATACCACGGCAATGCGCTGGTCCCAAAGCAGCGGACTATCCGCCAGCCGGTAGAGGTCCTTGCGAGGTTTGTCTTTCAGATATTCGCCCACAATGCCGGGGGCAGACAAATCGACCAAATCCCAATTATTGATACGGCCCGTTTGCGAAAGGTAAAAGTCATAAATCTCCTTTTTCCCCTTTTCATCGCTCTTTTTGAACCGCTCCACCAACATCAGCAAGGCACAAAGGCGACACTCGTGCCATTCACTCTGAAGCAAGGCTGCCATCACCCCGAAAGGTTCGTGCTTGTGCTGTTTTGCCACCTGCCGAGTGTTCGGCACAACTACTCCCAGAAACTTATCCCCCTCGCCATACTGCCCCTTTCCGGTCTTGAAGAAACGGGGAAGATACTCCCTTTTCACCGGGTCGATATACGCCTCCAATTCCTGCTGAATCTGTGCCGAGATGCACGCCACTTCTTCTGCCGAAAGCACACGTTCGCACAAAACGGTTTCCACTGCTTCATTCTTCTTTTTCATCCTTCTCTCATTTGATTTACACGGATTTGAATTCATCCGCCAACGGACAAAAATACGACATTTATATCGGAACTATGGAAAGTTATCTTTAATTTTGCCACCGGTATGTCCAATCCTTAAAACCGTACGACATGTATAAAGCTGTTTTGGGAGCAATCTGCTGCCTTTCTTTCGCACTATCCTTACATGCACAATCTCCACAAGAAAAGGGATTGCAAAGCATCAGCCGCACTTCGGCCGAGGCTATTGTCGGTTTTCTGGCCGACGATGAGCTGCAAGGACGCGAAGCAGGCATGCACGGTTCACGACTGGCTGCCCGCTATCTGGCATCCTGCCTGAAAGAAGCCGGCATTGCCCCGCTGGAAAAGGACAATTATTATCAACCCTTCGAGGCATACAACAAGGAACGCCAGCAACGGGGACGGTGGCAAGTGCATCCCGACTCCATCACCATCCTCGAACAAGGCACCCACCGCATCCTGCAGATGAGCAATGTATTGGGAACCATCCCGGGAGAACGACCGGATGAATATGTCATCGTAGGTGCCCACTTCGACCACCTGGGTACGGACGAGACGCTGGCAAACGACCGGATATACAACGGTGCGGACGACAATGCCTCCGGTGTCTCTGCCGTCCTGCAGATAGCCCGTGCATTTCTTGCCACCGGGCAGAAGCCTCTGCGCACGGTCATCTTTGCCTTTTGGGACGGAGAAGAAAAGGGATTGCTCGGCTCCAAATACTTTGTACAAAGCTGTCCTTTCATCAGCCAGGTGAAAGGTTATCTTAATTTCGACATGATAGGCCGTAACAATAAGCCCGAGCAGCCTCAACACGTTGTCTACTTCTACACCGCCGCCCACCCCGTATTCGGCGACTGGCTGAAGCAGGACATTGCACGCTACAGCTTGCGCCTGCAACCGGACTACCGCGCCTGGGACCGCCCCACGGAGGAAGTGACAATGCTTCTTTTGCCCTGTGCAACATCCCCATCATCTGGTACCACACAGACGGACATCCCGATTATCACCAGCCTTCGGACCACACCGACTGGCTGAACTGGGAAAAAATGATAGAAATAACCAAAGCAGCTTTCCTCAACGCCTGGAATCTTGCTAACGAAAACAAATATTAATCCACTAGAAACAAAGTAACGATACATGGTTTTAAATTACATCTGGGTAGCTTTCTTCGTCATCGCATTCATCGTAGCCCTCTGCAAACTCATCTTTATGGGTGATGTGGAGATATTCACAGAACTCGTCAACTCCACCTTCTCCTCTTCCAAAACAGCTTTTGAAATATCCCTGGGACTGACAGGAATACTCGCCCTCTGGCTCGGCGTGATGAAAATAGGCGAAAACAGCGGCATGATCAATGCCCTCTCCCGTTGGCTGAGTCCGGTATTCTGCCGTCTCTTTCCCGAAATACCGAAAGGACATCCTGCCATGGGCTCCATTTTCATGAATCTCTCTGCCAACATGCTGGGGCTGGACAATGCCGCTACTCCGATGGGACTGAAAGCCATGAAGGAACTCCAGGAACTGAACCCTAAAAAGGACACCGCCACCAATCCGATGGTCATGTTCCTTGTACTCAACACTTCAGGACTGATACTTATCCCCGTCAGCATCATGATGTACCGCTCGCAGATGGGTGCCGCCCAACCCACGGACATCTTTATCCCCACACTGATAACGACCGCCATCTCGACCATTGTCGGTGTCATTGCCGTCAGCATTGCACAACGCATCAACCTGTTGAACAAGCCCATACTTATCCTGATTGGCTGCATCAGCCTTTTCTTTGCCGCGCTCATTTATCTGTTCACACAGATTAGCCGTGATGAAATGGGTGTATATTCCACTTTAATTGCCAACATACTGCTGTTCTCCATCATCCTGCTGTTCATCCTCTGGGGCTATGGAAAAAATCAATGTATACGATGCCTTCATCGAAGGGGCCAAAGAAGCTTCACCACTGCCATACGCATTATCCCTTATCTGGTTGCTTTTCTCGTTGGAATCGCCGTTTTCCGCACTTCCGGCGCCATGGATATACTGGTGAACGGTATCGGTTATGTAGTAGGACTATTCAGTGTAGATACCAGCTTTGTAGGTGCCCTACCCACTGCCCTGATGAAGTCACTGAGCGGCAGCGGTGCCAACGGACTGATGATTGACACCATGAAACAGTATGGCGCCGATTCATTTGTAGGACGCATGAGTTGCGTGGCACGTGGCGCTTCGGACACCACATTCTATATTCTTGCTGTGTATTTCGGCAGCGTAGGTATCACCAAAACGAGGAATGCCGTGACGTGTGGGCTGATTGCCGATTTCTCCGGCATCATTGCAGCGATTATTATCAGTTATATGTTCTTCTTCTAAAGAAACTGTCTTAATCACAGGAATGTAATTTCAATCGTAAATCGTAAAATTGTAAATAAAATGATTAGTTATCAGACAGACGGCGTTGAAATGCCCTCCATCAAGAAACGTGAAACAACGGAATGGATAAAATCCGTAGCCGCCACTTACGGAAAAAGAGTCGGTGAAATAGCCTATATCTTCTGCTCGGACGAGAAGATACTCGAAGTGAACCGCCAATATCTGCAACACGATTATTACACAGATATCATCACTTTCGACTACTGTGAAGGCAACCGCCTTAGCGGTGACCTCTTCATCAGCCTCGATACCGTACGCACCAATGCGGAACAGTTCGCCGATAACAACTACGAACGTGAACTGTACCGGGTCATCATCACGGCATCCTCCACCTTTGCGGAATCAATGACAAAGGGCCGGGAGAACGGGAGATTATGGAGGAGGCGGAGAATAAGGCGCTGGCGATGCGGTAATTCCAAAGAATAAAAACTCTGTCTTGATAAAGTGCTGATTTTACCAAGACAGAGTATTTAAGAAAAACAAGTTACTTTGCCAACACAACGACAACTAACGGGTGATATTTGTCTGTTCCTGATTCGATGCGGGCATCCACACCATCTATAGTTACTCTAATAAGTTCAACACTGCCATAACCATCATTATACTTCCAATGGGAATGATGGAATGTTCCTCTCCGTCACCAAAGATATAGGGACAAACAAACGTACGCCTCAATACTTCAGGCTTCTTGTCATATTTATATCCATCCCATAAAGGCAGGCTATGCCTGCCTTATATTTATTTCTTCACCGAGAAGCGATAAATGCAATGGCTGTCATACTTCTCTCCCGGCTTCAGCAATGCAGAAGGCCATTCCGGCTTGTTGGGCGTATCGGGATACTTTTGAGTCTCCAGACAGACAGAAGCACGATGACCGTACACAATACCTTTCTTTCCGGTCAGTGTGCCATCCAGGAAGTTACCGGCATAAATCTGAATGCCCGGTTCGTTGGTATAGACATCAAGCACAATACCCGTTGAGGGAGATTCGAGGGTGGCACACGGGCGGGTGACATCGCCCTTCGTATTGAGTACAGTGTGGTCATAGCCCTTGCCGTTCTTCAACTGCTCAAAGTCATTGTCGATACGGGCGCAACAGCAGTAGGAGTGCGGAAATCCATATCCGTACCTTCTACGGAAACAATCTCACCGGTAGTCATGAAGGTACTGTCCACGGGGGTATAAGCATCTGCATCAATAGTGAGCAGATAATCCGAATTGGACTTGGAGGGGTCACCGTCCAGGTTAAAGTAAGAATGGTTCGTCATATTGACAACAGTGGTACGGTCCGTTTCGGCACTGTAACGAATGTCGATGGCATCGTCATCTGTCAGCGAGAAAGTGACCTTGCAGGTCAGGTTACCCGGGAAGCCCTCCTCTCCGTCTTTCGACAGATAAGTCAACTCCAGAACCTGACTGCTCAACTGGCGGGCATCGAACACTTGATATTGGTATCCCTTGGGACCTCCATGCAGGCAATGACCGTAATTGTTGCGCGGCAGCTGATACTCTACCCCATCCACTGTAATCTTACCCTGGTTGATACGGTTGGCATAACGTCCGATGGTAGCGCCGAAATCCGAAGGGAACTTGATGTAGTCCTGAATGGAATCGAAGCCCAGCACCACATCACGCATAACGCCATCCTTGTCCGGCACCATTACTGATACAATACGTCCACCGAAATTCGTAATACAAACTTCCATACCATTCTTATTCTCCAAAACAAACAAGTCTGTCTGCTTGCCATCCACTTCCGTACGGAAGTTCGCAGGTTCCAGTCCAGAAGCAGTCTTTTCACTCGCCTGTTTGCCCGTGCAAGCCGATGCCAATAGCATCACGCTTGCCAACAAAGTCATCATCTTATTCATAAATACAATATTGGTTACTGTTTAGACTATCATTTTTTCAACAAGAACTGCTCCGCACGTCCCGGAGTGAACAACTCCCACAAAGAAGCAACCGTCCAGCCCGGAGCGAAGATATTGTTGTAATATCCCTTTCCGTTACGTCCGTAATCCCAATTGGTATGCTGCACCACTTCCGGGTAATAGCCTACTTTGGTAATGCCACACATGTGTCCTTCATACGGCAGTAACTGGCGCATGGAAGTGGATATCACCTCGGCAAAGTCAGAGAAGCGCGGCTCGTTGTACTCTTTGGAGAGCCAATGCAGCACATCGGCAAATTCGAAGATAAATACATCGATATGGTTATTCTCTACCGACACATTTCCCCAACCACGGTTTTCAAGCCGATATCTCCCAGCATCTGACCTTCGGCAAAAGGAACATCCCAGGTATAATACCACGACAACGCAAAATAAGCGGCTTTCTTTGCCAGACCGGCATAGTGTGCACGCTCTTCTCCTTTGGTAACCAAAGCCAAGGTAATAAGCAGCCGTAGCAGCATACAAGGAGGCTTCCTTGTCCTCGCAGTTGGCATCCAGCGTAGAAGAGAAATAATCGGCTTTGGATATCAGTTCCTTCTCCAGATAGTCTACCGTACGCTTGGCGCTTGCCAGATAACGCTTGTCTTTGAAATACTTGGACGCCATCACCAAAGGCAATGTTGCCGAAGGCGTGCTACCACCGCTGGCATCCACGATAGAGAAATCATCCTTGAACTTGCGCGGGAAGCTGCCGTCCTCGTTCTGCAACTTGAGGAAGCTGTCCAGCATGCCCTTGATGCGTTTCTCCCATTCGGGGTGTTTACGCTTCTGCTGTTTCTCGTAGTTCAAATAGTTCAAGATGGCATACACTCCCTCGGACTGACGGCGGATGCTATGTCTGGTTTCCTTGAAGCCGCGGTTGTAGTGTACCACTTCGTTGAAGAAACCGGCAGGCGAAAAACCATTCTGGAGATAAGTGTCAAAGATATGGTTGGCATTATCCACCAGGTCTTGGCGATTCTGCTGTTTGCCATACTCCAAAGCATTGAAAGCGTTCAGCAACGTACGTCCCACAAAGCCCACTTCGGCAACATCGGTATTGGCACAAGTAGCAGTCTCCAACTCTACACCGGAGTAATAATGAGTGGGGGTATTGCTGACATAGCTTTCCACAAAGAAGTTGCTCATCACCTCCTTCATGCGGTCTACCGTGTAAGGTGTGTCAACCGGTTTCGGGCGGTTAGTGTCATAACAATACTCCCAGGTGCGCTGTACGCATTCCGAGAAATCGGCAGCATTCCTTTCGGACACCTCCCAAGTCATGGAGATGCTGTCGCCCTTACGCAGCAACTGGAAAGCCTCAACGGCAGGAGCCAACGTCAATTTGCGGATATATGTCTTCGGTGCTTCCTTATAGGGGAAACCGTATGCCAAGACAGTCATACCATCCACATTGCAGAAACCGGTATATCCGATGGAAGTCTCGCCGGACAAGATTACCTCTCCTTCCTTATGAGTGGTCAAAGCTTCCTTGTCGAACTTGTCAATACGGATAACCGACATGGACGTACCGCTTGCCGGATTGAAAGCTGCCGTCAGCGGAGTGCTCAAACGGTCCTCACGCACCAGCCAACTGTCCGATGTGTGGAAAGAAGGAGCCTCCTTCGGCGAACGCAGGTTGCGGCGATACCAGAAGCCCGGCATGTAGAACTGGCAGTCCGAATGCTTGTAACCGGTCTTTATCTGTTCCCCGTAGTTGAAATACACATTTTCCAGCGCCTTGAGTGTGACGGTAATGCGCTGTTTGCCATCCTTGTCCACCACCTGGCGGATGATGTCCAACGGCAACGTTTCCGAAGCCCGGCAGCTGTACATACCATCCTGCATCTTCTGCAAGGCCAGCGGATATTGCTTGGCATCATTCCCCGGCACTTTCAAGGAAATAGAAGCAGAGATGTCTTCCGGAGCAGCATTTGCCGCTCCGGCACCCGTAATGCTCGCCAAAAGCATTACCCCCAAAAACAATCTTTTTAGTCTCATAGTTACATCTGTTTTATTGTTGTTAGAAAAATATCATTCAGACATGAATACATATTTGCCGGAGCCCAATTCGACTACCAGCTTACCGTCAGCCTCCTCCACGGAATGAATCCCCGCCTGACCGGCATCTACCTGTACATGGAAGTCAAGCGGCAGCTTGACCGTAGCGGTTGTATTGGCAGGAATCTCAACGTTCCACTCCAGCTTATTGCCATCACGTTTCCAGGAACTTCCTATTCTGCCATAAGGCGATACATGCGAAGCATTCACATAATTCAGTTTTTCCGGGAATACCGGTTCCATCAGAATCTGCTTGAACCGACGGAAGCGGGAGTATTCTTTATGCCGCAAGATCCTCATAGAACCATATCAGCAGATCTCCCAAAAGCATCACATGGTTTCTTGAATTCATCGCCGGATTTGCCGTGTCACCATTCCATAATTCCCAAATGGTGGTTGCACCCTTCTTAATCATGTAGCCCCATGAGGGATAAGTGTCATTGGTCACTATCTTATAGGCAAGTTCCAGTCCACCGTACTCGGTAAGTCCGCGCATCAGATGCTGGATGCCAAGCACACCGGCACTGACATGTCCCTTACAGTCTTTTTCCGTCTTCTCCACGACATTGGCAAATACTTTATCTTCATATCCGTCGGGAACCAGGCCCAGTCTGAGGGAAAGCAGGTTTGCCGTCACCGTATTGTTGTCATACTGTGCAGTCCCGGGATTGAAGAATTTCTTGTTATAAGCGTCCTTGACCTTAATGGCAAGTGCTGCATACTCTTCAGCATCTGCCGGAAGTCCGTTCATTTGCGCGAACTTCTCCATCAGTTGCAGAATGCTGTAAAACACCGTTGTACTCAGCACTTCGCCGTTCGTCTTCCGGGCAGGGTCCTCCGAATGAATCAGCTCCGGCGACTCGGGAGGCATGCACCAATCCCCGTATTCATCCTTCACCAGAATATAGTCCTTCATTTTGGTCTCCGTCATGTGGTTTACCCAGCGCTTCATGGACGGATAGCGCTCTTTGATGGAGCTATCATGCCAAACTGGCGGTAAAGCATGTCGGCTACGTAAAAATAGGCAGCCGGCCAAGTCACGTCATCATGGAAGATGGTCCAGTAACGGGGAGATACCACAGAGATACTTCCATTTTCATTCATGGACTCTTCTATATCCACCAGCCACTTCTTATACATCAAGCATTGCCGAAAATGAAACTTTCACCATAGGCACCAGTAGTGCGGTCGCCCAGCCATCCAAGACGTTCATCACGCTGGGGGCAGTCGGTAGGCATACCGCGATAGTTTCCACGGATTCCCCAATAGGCATTCTTGTGAAGTCTGTTAATCAACTCCTCGGAAGTCTCGAACGTACCGTTCGTTGCCATTTCATCATACACCACCTTACCGGTGAAATCATCCGCTGCCGGTTCATAGTCCAAACCGGATATTTCCATAAAACGGAAACCATGGTAAACAAACAACGGTTCCCAAACAAACTCACCGTCAGCGGCAGGAGTATAAATATCCGTGACAAGGGCACTGCGCAGGTTGTCAAGATACAGTTCCGTACCATTGTCCTTCAGCACTTCGGCAAAACGCATAGTAATGGGCTTGTCCTTCTTGCCACGCAGTTTCACCTGCTGTATTCCTACCATATTCTGCCCCATATCCACGATATATCTTCCATCACCTACCGATTTAACGGATATTGGCTTTATCTCCTCCATCACCTTCAGACTCGGAGAGAGCTGTGCCACAAGTTTTCCTTTGGGAGCCTCCATCCGTTCGGCCAACTGCATCCGGAATCATCATAGCCGCTTTCCGTCCATTTACCCAATTCCAAGCGGGCATCGTAATGTTCACCGTCAAATTCGTTGTTCGCAGTTATAGGACCGTGGTTCGTCGCTTTCCAGGAATCATCGCTGACTACCGACACCGTCTCACCATTGTCGCACTCTATATTCAACTGCGCCATGAGACGGGGCAAACCAAAACCTACCATCCCATTGGCGCGCATGGAAAGATAGCGGCCGTTGCCCAGAGCCACGCCTATCGCATTGGTACCGGACTTCAACAAGGGGGTGACATCATAAGTCAGGTAAGATACAGAAGCATCGTACCAGGTAGCAAAGGACCGAATACATCATTTCCAATCCTCTCGCCATTCATATAGCATACGGAAGAGCCTACTCCCGAAACATAAAGGACTGCACGCTTCGGCTGTGACGGCAAATCAAACTCCTTCCGCAGATAACGTGCCGGAAGGATGGTCCGCTCACCGTCCAGTTTCAAGTTTGTACTGTCGTTCAGTCCAATCCAGCCGGCTTTCCAGTCCGAACTGTCCAGCAAGGACATTGACCAGTGCCGGACATTGCTTTGCGCTTTGTCACCGGTATTTGTCCATACCGTGACACGCCAATAATATTTCTGTCCCGACTCCAAAGGCGCCCCTGCATATTTCACCAGCACCGACTGGTCGGACTCCACACGACCACTGTTCCATACCAGCCCGGCCCCGGTCTGCAAACTCTTTTCCGAATCTGCCACTTCAATCTGATAAGCAGTCTGCATCACATCCTGCTTGCCGGTTGCCAACTGCCATGAGAAACGGGGAGCAAACGAAGCTACTCCTTCGGGATTATCCCGCATTTCAACGGTAGGTTCCACTATTTCCAAGGCACCTCCATTCGATGTTTTACAGCCCATCATAAGCAAGGCCAACAAGGATACTAAAATAAAATTCTTCATACTCGTCAGAATTCAGGTTTCTCCGATTCTGTAGATGCAACGGAGCCTTCTACTGTCGGCCATCCGTCTTCCCAGCTAATCTTATCCAGCATCAATACGCGGCCTTCAGGATTCTTCGTGCTCACCGCATGATAGAAGAACCAGTCATTACCGGCATTGTCCGTCACAATCTCGGAGTTATGGCCGGTGCCCACAAAGGTATTGCTTTTCTGAATCAGCACTTCGTGCTTGTTGTCCATCATGCTACCGCCTTTCTTGTCGACGTAGGGGCCGAAAAGATTGTCCGAACGCCCTACAACGGTAGTGTAGGTACTGTTCAACCCCTCACAGCAACTTCCTATGGAAGCAAAGAAATAGTAATGTCCGTCTTTCTTATGGATATAAGTACCCTCGTAAGCGGTTCCCGCCACTTGCTGCGGTGTGGCACCTTCCTTCAAAGACAAGCCGTCATCGGACAGTTCAATCGCATAGATTCCACGGAAGCTGCCCCAGAAAAGATATTTCTTTCCTCCCTCCTCTATGTAGAAAGGGTCGATGGAATTCTGCACATTGATTTCATTGCTGCGGAACATCTTCCGTGGTCCTTGAAAGGTCCCTCCGGTTTATCAGCAGTGGCACAACCGATGCCGCAATTCCACTCGCCTCCCCAAACGGACATGGAATAGTAGAGTACGTATTTATCACCTATCTTGTTGATGTCCGGTGCCCACAAACCGCCGTTCGGCTCAAAATCAGGTCGGGTACGGTCGGTAAAGGCAGTACCTACATATTCCCAATCCACCAGATTCCTGGAACGGTGAATCGGCAGATTACGTATGTCCTCGGTGGCATACAGATAGTAGTAGCCGTCACCGCCCTTTATCACAGAAGGGTCGGGCAAACTGTAGTTTATCACCGGATTGCGATAGACATTCTTCGGCTGTTCTTCCGGCTCGTTTTCTTTTGTCGCCGACGACGAAGAGCATGCCGTCAGGCAACATAATGCAAACATCAGAATTTGTTTCTTCATATTATCCTTAATTATTGTATTATTAAATAATCCATGCCCAACAATGAATTCGCAGAACGGCTATCAGCTTTTTTTTGTATAATCAGCAGTTCATTAGAGCCGTCTTGCAAAGTAACTGTCCCCAAATCCAATACATTCGTTGCCAGCCCGGTACTATACAGATTCAGGTTTTCTTTCAGTTTATGGTTGTTCAGGTACAAATCTATACAACCATAATCCGGTGCTACCGTAAAAGCTATTTTCAACCGATAATTGCCTCCCTTGTCGACTTTAAAGCCTAAGGAAGCTTTATCGCCTTCCTTTGCTTCAGCCCAAAAGAACTGGGCACCGTTACTCCAGTTCATGGCAGGTATACTTTGCGATCTTTCAATTCCTCCGGTCAGCCGAATATCCAAATATTCGCCTTCCACCTTCCTTCCGGCAACGGCTACATTGCTCACCAGATCATTCTTATGCTTTGCAATATCCGCAGATGCTTTAGCAGCTTCCGCCTTGCGGTTGGATTCTCCACCGGGCAGCATATACCAGAAAGTAGTAGGAGCATAGTTGATGACCGTACTGCCCCAATGCCATATCTCCATGTCAAACGTCAATGACTTGCTGAAAGGAATGGCATCCAAACCACGATAGCGCACATTGGAGACGTGCCCACACTGAGTGGAGCCTGTTCCATCCGGCTCGGCAATAAACGGATGGCTGAAAGCATTGTGCATGCACCAGGCATAACCGTAATAGTCTTCCGTACCGGTGCCGAAGTGCGAAGGAAATTCCTCACCGTTCACATACACTTTTTCATCACCTTCGCCCCACCAGTCGGCCAAGGAGTTGAACAAGGTTACCCCATCGCCCACATATACTCCTCTGCCGGTCAGTTTCACGAAATTTACTTCAAAGTGGTCGTCTGTCGTAGGCTTATCCGGATTTGTACGGGTATGCAGATGAGAGAACTCCGTCCACCCCGCACCGAAGTACATACTTCTTTCATCCCATTTCCAAGCCGAGGTGTATGCAGTCAGAGAAGCCTCAACCTCGTCCGTCCCCACATTCTGCAATGCAATCCTGCAATCTTTCTGATAGGGCATTACCCAAAAGCAAGAAAACAGTGAATCGGATGTTACTTCGGTATAAAAAGTCTGAAACGGAGAAAGACGGTTCCCGCTTCCGAAAAAGTCTCCTACCGGTACCCATACAGTTTCGTTTCCATCAAAAGAAATACGCAGAACCGTAGAACGCAATGCCTGGTCAAAGTCTCCGGCATGCAGCTTTACGTCCAGACGGCGAACAGCACCCGGACCGGAAAGGGTCATATCCCGCTCTTCACCGGCAGCCAGCACACTCCGAAGCATCGGTTCTTTCTGCAATCCTCCTATTTCCCTCCGGGATACAGTCAGTTTTCGTTGTACATCTGCCAGTAATTTCGCATTCTGCTTGATGTCCTCCTTAGAGAAAGTGGCTACAAGACGTTCCTTCTGCATAAGTACGGTAATTGATGTTGTAATAGAAGCATTCTTCGGAAAACTCGCCGGGTTCCTTGATGGAAGGACTTTCATAGGTAATCTTGCAATGCTTGGCATAAGGTATGGCAGATACAGATTATGTCCCCTCTGCTTATAGTCCGTCAGTTCCGATACAGAAGCCGAAAGAGGCGCATCTACCAGAGCATGTCCGCTCAATATGCCCAGAACCTCCCCTTCTATTTCGGGAACCTCCTGATTATCAAGATAAAAACGCAGGGTTCCTTTATCCGAATATGCGGCTACAGTCACCCAAAAGCGAGTGATAGCTCCCGGACCGTCCGTATCAACCAGAACAAACTCTCTCCGTCCGTCAATGGAATCAACGCGCAGAAACTGGCTTCGGTCACAATTGGCATACCAAGAGACACTATCTTTTTTGACAGACGCCCGGTCGTAACTACTGAACTGCCTGGTTTCATAATAAGGTTCAGGATACTTTGCCAATGCTTCACAATCCACCATTTCTTTCAATAAAGAAGCAGTAGAGATTGTTTCTGCCTTCTTTTGACAAGCACAGAGGCATGCTATCAGCATATAATAAAACAGTCCTTTTTTCATTTTGATGTCAGATTATCAGTTAATACCTGCGGACGGATAAGAGGGCCACCGATAGAAACCGTTCTCTGGTCGGAAATGGCAAAATCCTTGATGTACGAAGTACGCGGCTGTACCTTCGTGGAATCCAGTGTGCATGGAAAATATATTTCCAACTGCCGTCTTTGCAACGGAAGGGCGCTCCGTGTCCGGTACCCATCAAACCGTCGGCACGTTGCAAAATCGGGTTTTCCTCGTATTTCTTCCACGGTCCCATAGGACTGTCTGAAGTTGCGTAGCCCACTCCGTAATTTTTGCTTTCAAAGTGATTGGCTGAATAAATCAGGTAATAAATGCCCTCTTTTTTCAGGACGGAAGGGCCTTCGGCCACCTTGGCAGGCTTGTCCTGCGAAAGTTCCCAAGGCTCTCCCACTTTAATGCACTCCGTCAACGTTTCCTGCTTGATGCCGTCAAATCATCATTCATTTCTGCCACCCAAATGACATTGCCATCTGTGAAACGCACGAAATAAAGGTAAGGCGTGCCGTCATCGTCGATGAAGAGAGAAGTATCAATGCTCTTCTCATCCCATATAGGCTGCTTCACCTCCTGACGGAACGGGCCTTGGGGAGTATCTGCCGTTGCCACACAAATATGCTCTTCGGTGGAGTAGAACAAGTAAAACTTTTTCTTCGACTCGATATAGCAGACTTCCGGAGCCCAGAATCCCCACGTACCGTAGGAGTCGGCGGCCGACAACGCCTGGCCTTCACGCGTCCAGTTCTTCAGGTCATCGGAAGAGAAGCAGGCAAAGCCCTCCCCTTCTACCGTACCTCCGGTGCCGTAAGCATAGTACTTGCCTTCGTAAAGCATCACGTAAGGTCGGCAATCGGCAGATAGTCTGATTCTACAACCGTCTTCTCCTTGCATCCGGCAAAACAAAGACAAAGCAACAGCAACCATATACAATTTTTCTCCATATCCATCTTTTATTTTACTACTTTGGGGGTCATATAGTCCTTGCTGATTCTCATACGGTCCACACCGTCCACTTTCTCGAAAGAAACATCAGTGATATACATGGCGCGCGGATGGATATTGTTCTTGTCCTTATGAGCATGGAAACAAGACGAAGCTTGCCAGCCTTGTCTGTGAAGGTGGCACTGTGTCCCACCCCGACCAGTTCTCCGGGTTTCTGCAACAAGGGGTTCTCCTCGTATTTGGTCCAAGTACCCATCAAATCGGTAGCCGTGGCGCAACCTATGCCGTAGAAGGGACTTTCATAACTGTTGGCGGAATAAGTCATATAATAAATTCCGTTGTGCTTGACGACAAACGGACCTTCATTCACACGAGGCCACACTTCCTCCCATGCCTGAGAAACGTGAATGCAAGGATGCATGGTCTCCTTCTTGATAGTCATGAGGTCTTTCTCCAATTCGGCCACCCAAATGTTGAGTCCGTCGTTGAAACGGTCGAAAAAGAGATAAGGTGTGCCGTCGTCATCAATGAACAGGGAGTTATCAATGCATTTCTCATCGGCAATCTGGGGCTCCTTCTTGCTCTGAGTGAACGGACCTGCGGGCGAATCGGCTGTTGCCACACAGATATGCTCGTCTGCCGAATAGTACATATAGAACTTCCCGTTCACTTCGTAGACCTCCGGCGCCCAGAACCAACGGTCGGCCCAGACATCCTTCTTTTGGAGCGCCATGCCTTATACTTCCAAGTCTGCAAATCATCGGAGGTATAGACTTCAATGCCGTCATCCGCATGGGTGCCGTATGCATAGTAAGTACCCTCGTACAACATGATGAACGGGTCGCCCAAGTACCGGTGTTTCAACTCCTTCGACAACAATATCGTCCACATCCTTATAGTCTGAAGAGCAGGACTGACAGGAAGCCAGCGTAGCCGACAGAAACAAATACATACATATAAAATTCTTTTTCATGATTCTCATGGTTTCTATTTCAAAATAAATATTTACATCAAACTCATTTCGTCATCTCCTCGTATAGTGAAGAGGTCTCAGTCATATACTTAGGTTCCCTCAGTCGTATACTTAGATAAGAGTAATTTAAGCACACTGATTACCAACATATTACAGTTTTATCATTCGATGTGCAAATTTCAAGACAAAATGCGGTTCCAACATCCAATCAAGGCTTCACCTGATTGGGAACCTGCCCTATGTGATAATACAGCACTCCCTTATAGGCAGGAGATTCGCCTCCGAACAGAATCCGATGCGGGACGCAGGGTAGCGGATGTCTAACGTACCCAATTCCCTGCCGTCCACAAACAGATACAGTTTGTCTGCCCGGCGTACTGCACGAAAATTATAGGAGTCTTTCCACAACTCGTGTACGCCTATCTTATGATATGGCGTTCCAAAATCTTCCGCCTCCTTGTTAATGAACCGGATACCTTCTGCCTTCACCGGAGTAAAGGTACAATAATTATACGCAGGATGTTCTGCTACTCCCCCACTTTTGCTCTCTATCGGATACCATTCGCTGCCATTCAGGTACTCTATGTCGAATTTGCCGAACATGTCATCTACAAATTCGGACTTGTTACCTGCTTCATGACGGTTCAGGTAAAGGGTATCCAGCCACGTAGGTACAGCAAAACGATAATCTTTCTCAATGAAGTCGGTATACTTCACATCCGGATAGAATGTTTGCAGGCATCCTAGTGAAAACTCCTTTTTCCAAGCGTTTTTCCCCTTCTTCACAGCTGTCACCTCAAGCATACGGGTAGCACCATTAAACTGAGCCTTCACATAGTTATCCTTATCCACATAAACCGGATAGCTTCCTGCCTTGTCTTGTCCGGACAAGCCGGATAACTGGAAGCTGAATTCATAATCGTTCAGGAAATCGCCTTTCAACAACTCCTCATTCTCCGAAAGCTGAAAATGCACATCATCGAAACCGATGGTATAGGTAGTCCCTTCGAACAAAGCAGACTTTGTCTCATCAAATACTCCGGGAACACCCGCTTCTTCTGCCGGAACAGCCTCTGCAAAGACATGTTTTCCCGGTACGGGAATCTCATCCAGCCAAATCTTCAGACAGCCACCATTACGCTCAATGCGCAGATGATGATACACCCCCCAACGGAAATCTTCCGGCAGGGCATAAGATTCCTTATTTTCTTTACCGCCGACAAGTGTACGCAGGTACCAGCTCCGGTTCTCGGCATCCAAACCTACATAGGCACAGTTATCTGCATCCTTCCACCAAGCAATGACACCGGCTCCACCCTCGGTCTTGACTCCTGTCTCGAACAAGTAAGCCACGGACGGCTGTACTTGCTTCAGCACACCGAACGAAGCAGTTTCGCCTTTACCCGCAAACGTGGGCATCGAAGTTCGGATGATAACCCGCCGTACGTGGACCAGTGATACCGTCCACAAACAAAGTCTTGTCGAAGAACTGGACACGGTTGATATATTGTCCCCGATGCTCATCGTTCTTGTTTGCCATATAAATCAGCCACCATTCAAATCCGTTGGGACCTCTCAAAATATTGGGCTGACCGGGAGTCATCAGAATATCATCGGCAATGCCGTCTTTCATATCGAACAGAGAAACGTCGAAGAATTGCGAACGTCCCTTGTTTGTTTCTACGGCAAGCAGATTCGTGCCTTCCTTCAAAGCAGCACGCAGCTTCTTGTCCAGGTTTACGATGCAATAATCACGCCCCTGCTTCTCGTAGATAATTGTTCCGTTCAGATAAATCCGGGTATCTCCATCGTGAGCGACACGCAATGCCAGATTGCCGGTTTCGCTACTGGCAAAGAAAGTCTTTCGCAACCATAAGGAGTGCGTATTCCACAAGGTACCCAGATGCCGGATTGTGGAACCTTTCACTTCACGGGACGAAAAGCCGGTCTCCCCCTCGCCCAGCCGGAGTCATCGTAGGTCGCTTTTATCCAATCGCTTCCCGGCTTGCTCTCCGTATAAGCAAACAACGGCTCATACGTGCGGCCATACCGCAATAAATCCACTTGCTTCTCCTCCAGTTGTGTCTGATTGCAACCTACAACCGGATAGCTATATTTATTACCATTTTTGAAAACCTAAAGGAGAGTCTGCCTCAGCAACTCCCAACTGATAATTGCCCCACTCTGTAGAGGTGTGTTGGCATTATACATCATATAGTAGCGGTCTCTATACTTCATGACCCACGGTCCCTCCGCTACTCTGTTATCCATCGTTTCCCATGTATCCGGCAATGAGGCGAACTGGCACACCGGTTCGCCGGCAAATTCTGCCGGGTTCTTCATTTTACGTCCCCATATGGTATTTCCATCAGTAAAACGTAACCATATACATGTATAGTTGTCCATCATCATCTCTGAATATTTTGGGGTCGATACGGTTATCCATCCATGTCTTCTTGTTCGGTTCTGTATAAGCGCCCAAGACATCTTTGCTCTGCGCATGTACAATGTGAACGGCATGCTTGTCCTTCCCCCAATAATTGACTGACCAGTACAAATGAAAATCTCCATTCAGATAGAACATGTCATTGGCATGAATCTGGTCATCTCCGGCTCCGCTGCCTCTGGTCCAGTCATTGTCCATGGATACAACATGGATAGGTTTCCCCCAATGAACCAGGTCATCAGACACATAGAAATCCCCGTTTGTACGGACCCCGCCAATATAATATTTGCCATTATATTTCATTACGCCGGCATCCGCCACTCCCGGAAGTACCGGATTCTGGATGTTCTGCGCAAACAAGCTACCGCAGCAAGCAAAAGCGAATGATAATAGTAGTTTTTTACAGACAAGCATATGGTATAAGATTTAAGAAAGAAAAGGCTATGCCGGAAGCATCCTGAATAAGAACAGGCTTCCAGGCATAGCCTTCTTTAGTTATTAATAGTTAGGATTCTGAGTAAGATGTACAACACCACCTACTGTGCTGTTTTCCACCTCATCCCTTGGAATAGGCAGACGTCTGTGCTTGCCGACAATAAAGTTGTCAAAGTCCTTATCACGAGCTTTCAGTTCATCAATTCCAGCCTGGGAATCAAGTAACCCCCAACGCTTCAAGTCAGCCCAACGCCAACCTTCGAAACAGAGTTCCAAAGTACGTTCCATCTGCAGACGCTTGATAAAGGCATCTTTAGAGCTCAAACAGTCTTTCCACTGACTGTCTTTCAACTTGGCCAGACCAGCACGTTCTCTTACCTTGTCTACATAAACAGCAGCATCGGCAGGATTAGTACCCGTTTCAACAAGACACTCTGCATAGTTCATCAGGATATCTGCATAACGCATAATACGATAATTATTACGGGCAAAATAATCTTCTGCAGTACGATAGTACGAAGTATTGTATTTACGGATATAACAGTCTTCCGGATCAGTTCCCCAATTATCATTCCAATCTGCATTCTCAACACCATAATATTTCTTCGGTTGGTCTGGGAAGTCCTGCGAGAATCCACGATAAAGAATACTACTATACAAGCGCAAGTCATTCTTTCCATCCACACGTTTCTCTTTCAAGAACTCGTCTACCAACCAACGGCGTGCCTTGCCATCTCCCCAACCTATACCACTTGGAGCATAGAACTGAGTACGCTGGAAACCGAATGCCATACTGGCATCATTACCCGTACCACCCTTGTTCTGGTCATCGAACTGAATTTCAAAGATACCCTCCTTGTTGTTCTCGTCCAAGTCAGTGAAATTATCTTCACGATTGGCGATAAGACCGTATAAAGAGCCCTCTTTATTCAATCAACCATTGCAATTGTTCCTTTGCTTTGTCATACTTATGTTGTTGCATATAAGCCTTGCCCAACAATGCCTTGGCAGCACCTTTGGTAGCACGTCCAGATTGGCAGCATCCCAAGATTCCGGCAGATACTGCATGGCAAAAGTCAAATCTTTCTCTACCTGGTCCCATATTTCCTGCTCGGAAGCATCTTCCGGTATATAAGAAGCATCTTTAGGCTCCAACGGCATAGTTCCTTTGTCCCACAACAGATTTACCTGAAAATACCACAATGCACGCAAGAAAGAAGCTTGTGCCAGTACCTGGTTTTTCGTAGTCTCGTCCATTTCAATAGAAGGAACATGAGCCAACACCTGATTACAACGGAAAATACCTACATAGAAATGTTCCCAATGTATGTTGTTGCCTTCATAAAAATTATAGTTGTTGTAAAGGAAACGAGTCCAGTCGCCCAATTCAATCCAAGGAGAAGAGCTCCATCCTTCGTCCGAAGTTAAATCATAGCGGAAAGAGAGCCAACGCATCCAAGTGCCTTCCTTATAGAAGAAGCTGTAGCAGGCATTAACACCGGCTGTCGCATCTTCCGGCTTATTCCAATAAGTATCATTGGTTACTTCATTGGGATTATCAATATCCAATAAACTCGAACTGCATCCGGTGCACAACGTCAAGGCACCTGCAAGCATTAATCCATAATATATCTTTTTCATAATTTATAAGCTGATTTATAAGTTAAAAGGTCAAATCCAATCCAAACATTACCGAACGGGTATTAGGATATGCAAAGCTGTCCGTGCCACTGTTCCAAACAGAATTCGCACCCTTGAAGTCAGGATCCAAGCCGGAATATCCAGTAATAGTAATTAAATTGCTACCAGTAGCAAACAGACGGAGTTTTTCAACTCCCAAATTCTTCAACCAATCTTGTCTGAAGTTATATCCAATGGAAATGTTTTTCATACGGAAATAAGAGCCATTCTCCAAGAAACGGTCAGCATCACGGGAGTTACGGAAATCACCGTAAATGATACGCGGGGTATTGGAGTTAGGATTTACCTGGTAAGGTTCTTCACCCTTTTCAAAGCGAATATAGTTGGAGTTGTCTGCAAACAGACGTCCTTGCCAGCGGGATACGTTGTATATCTTATTGCCGAACTGACCATTCCACATCATACTGAAATCGAAGTTCTTCCACTCTGCATTGAATACCAATGACATTTGCATCTTGGCCCAAGGACTACCGCAATAATCACGGTCGGCATCAGTAATCTCTCCATCATCATTCAAATCGAGATACTTAACATCTCCCAATTGAGGACGTTTTCCCTCAATCATAATAGGGGTACCCGTAGACGTCACATAATTATCAATCTGTTCTTGTGTCTTGAATATACCGTCTGTCTTTCTCAAATAAAATTCTGCCAAAGATCTACCCGGTTGAGTTCTCGCTTGACCAGAATCAATATAATCTCTGTTAGTACCATCACGG